>Ga0209718_1000229_pt1 | contig 80318 bp, 76 predicted proteins | sample AD_JPNAS1_MetaG_FD_184420 | JGI IMG/M metagenome (GOLD analysis project Ga0209718, IMG submission 184420) | Active sludge microbial communities of municipal wastewater-treating anaerobic digesters from Japan - AD_JPNAS1_MetaG (SPAdes) (version 2) | ecosystem: Engineered > Bioreactor > Anaerobic...
GCCGGAATGCTCGCCGGTCTGCCGCAAAAGCCTCTGCTGGAAGTGGACGGAGGGGTGAATCTGCAAAATATCGCAGCCATTGCGGGCGCGGGCGCGGATGTCCTGGTCGCGGGCGCGGCGGTTTTCCAAACGCCCGACTACGCTCAAACCATCGCCGCCCTCAAAGCCGAGGCCAACCGGGCCTGATCTTTTTTACAGACGACCCTTAACAGGCTGTCGAGATATCCCTTTGAGCGGCCATTGCTTGTGACCTTTAGGTTAAGAGGGTTTTGTCCATATAATTGAAGGCCTGCGGCCTTCCCGGAAAGGAATAAATTTCAATTATTTGTTGCGCTCCGCAGATGCTGCGCGCTCCCGGTCTTGGCGAAGCGTAAGATCAGCAATGACAACTGTTTGAGCCGAAGGCGAGTTTTGTCAAAGCCTTCCGCGAGCCTTAGATTTATACAAAACACTCTCAGGCAAGTGAAAAGGGTATTTGGGCAGCAGCATGGCAGGGATTGACGGATTTTTTCCTAAGCGCGGTCATAGCAGGGACGGGCCAAGACCCGTCCCTGCTTTTTTTATCCTTCACCATGAGCCGTCATGACCGGACAGCCCGGCACATTCCGTTATTTTTTGGCATAGTCATACACGCCGAGGCCGGATTTGCGCCCCAGGTTGCCGGCGCGGACCAGCTTGCGCAAAAGCGGCGACGGGCGGTATTTGTCGCCCAGTTCGCGGTGCATGCCCTCGCAGATTCGAAGCTGCGTGTCCAGACCGATCAGGTCGCCCAGCGCCAGCGGGCCGATGGGATGATTGCAGCCCAGCTGCATCGCCTTGTCGATGTCCTCCGCCGTCGCCAGGCCTTCATCGAGCACAAAAAAGGCCTCGTTGATCATCGAGCATAAAATGCGGTTGACGACAAAGGCGGGGGCTTCGTTGACCATGACGACTTCCTTGCCCAGCTTCTTTCCCCAAGCTTTGGCGATTTCCACCGTCTCATCGGAGGTCTGCCGGCCGCGGATGACTTCCAGGAGCTTCATCACCGGAACCGGATTGAAGAAATGCGTGCCGATGAAGCGCTCCGGCCTTTTCGTGATGGCCGCCATTTCCGTGATGCTCAAGCCCGAGGTATTGGTGAAAAACAGGCAGTGCGGCGGAACGACCGCTTCGAGCTCCGCGTACACTTTTTTCTTCAGGTCCATCAGCTCGATGACCACTTCCACGACAATGTCCGCGTCTTTGGCAGCCTCAGCGACATCCAGCGTCGGCTTGATCCGGCTTAAAATCGCCTCCATCTGGTCTTTGGTGATTTTTCCTTTTTCGGCGTCGCGGCCCAGGTTCTTTTTGATGTTGTTCATCCCGTTGTCGATGAAACGCTGTTCAATGTCCCTGAGGGTCACCTCATAGCCTGCCGCCGCGCAAACCTGCGCGATGCCGTTGCCCATCAACCCCGCGCCCAACACGCATATTTTTTTAATGTCCATAACAACCTCCGATTGATTTATTGTGATGCGGTTCCCCGCTTTTTCACGTGTTCCCTGAAGCTACGCGACGCTAACAGACGGACAAGCCTTCCGTCAAGAAAAATACCCTCTTTTTTCATTGAATCCGCCGCTTCAATGTGCAAAAATCCCGCCATGCATATTTACATCGACGGCTATAATCTGATCCGGCAGTCCGTCCGCCTGCGTCGCTTCGAGCGCCACAGTCTGGAGGCCGGCCGCGACGCGCTCATCGACTGGCTGGTTCTGTACAAAAGCCGGAAAGACCACCGGATCACCGTCGTCTTTGACGGCTGGGTAAGCGGCTCCGCCCGGGAAGAGCGGGACTGCCGGGCCGGCATTTTCATGGTTTACTCGCCCAAAGGCGTCAAGGCCGACGAGGTGCTCAAAAGAATCATCGCCTCTTCGGACGAGGAAATTCTGGTGGTTTCATCCGACCGTGAAATCGCCTCCTATGCCATCCGCCGGGGCAAGGCCGCCCTGTCCTCGCCGGAGTTTGAATCCATCGTGGACCGGCAGATTGCGGCGCCGGGCGATGAATTCATGGATGGAAAAGAGGAAGAGGATGACGCAGACGGTCGTCCGACCCCCAAGAAGGGCCCGTCCCGCAGGATGTCCCGGGCACAGAAGCAGACCCTGTCCAAAATCAAAAAACTTTAGGCGCAGGCCTTGATTAAAAACCGCTCCAGCAGGATTCGCGGGTCGGTGGCCGACGATTTCATGCTCCGGTCCATCTCCACCAGATCCTCAAGATAGCCCAGCAGCACCGGATAGGAAAACCGGCGGCAGTTGCCGAGGGCCTTGTAAATCACGTAGGGATTCTTGCCGGGCAGAAAATCTTTGCCGGGCAGGCTCTCGGCCATCGCCGACACGGCGGGATAGATTTTTTTCTGAAACACGGGAAATTCCATGCCCGGCGTCGCGGGGGGCAGTTTGCCGGATTGCACCAGGATGGACGCCTGCAAAAGCATTCGAATCTCAATGCTGACCATGGACAGGATCATCAAAGGAGGCTCGCCCTGATCCAGCAGGCCCTGCAGCGCCAGAAGCGCCGCGGGCGCGTTTTTTTCGCCGAGGGCGTTGGTCAGATCAAAAATCCTGTCTTCCCTGGTTTTTTCAACGACGGCTTCAACGTCCTCTTCGCCGATCACGGGTTTTTCCCCCGCAAAGACAATGAGTTTCTCCAGTTCATTCAGGGAAGGACGAAGCTGGAATCCCGTCTTTTTCCCCAGCGCGGCCCAGGCGCCCGACGTCAGACTTTTTCCGCAGGCCTGAAGCAGCCTCCTCGCTTCGCTTTTGAGCGTTTCGCGCGTGGCGGCTTCCCCCTTGATGGCGCCGAAATGCAGGATCACGCCCTTTTTGTCGATGACCTTGAAGATCTTTTTTCTTCGGTCCACCGCTTCCGCGGTCAGAATCAGGCAATTCCCGGCGGGAAGCCCGTCAGCAAGAAGCTTTTCAAACGAGTCGGAGATGTCCGCGTCGCCGCCGGACGTCATGCCACGGCCGGCGCAGATTTCAACAATCCGGGGCAGCCACTTGTGCCGGTCCTCTCCCGGGTCATCCTCCACGGCCCTGCGCCACTGCTCGTCTGTGATTTTTTGCCAGCCCCCGCCCTGCAGATCCTCCCAGGCAAACCCCGACAGCTTTAAAAACGACTGGAAAGACCGGACGGCTTTATCCGGGTGCTCGCCTAAGTTCTCGCGGATTTTTTGAATCAGATTTCCCAGATTTTCTTTGGATTGAAATATTTCCGTGTTTTTGACCACAACCACTTTGGCCCCGCCCAGAAGCGATGGGGTTGAAAGACGGTCCCGAAGAAGATCGAAATCCGCCTCGCTTCCGTCTATAAAAAAAAGTCCGAAATCCCGGTCGGACGCGGGCACGAGAAGGTCCAGAATATCGCCAAGCGCTTCCTGAATCAGGTATTCCTCCTCCCCGTAAAGAAGATAACAGGGAGCAACTTTACCTTTTTTGAGATCCAGCAGGACTTTTTCCAGGGACATCAACGGCTCTCCCGGCGGGAAAACGTGCGGCGTCTATACAATGACGTATTTCTGGATGTGTTTGACAACCTCTTCCGGCTCATCCATGATTTGAATCATTTCGACATCAAAGGGCAGGATCATGTTTTTGTGCAGCATGACGCTTTTCAGCCAGTCCAGAAGACCCTGCCAGTACTCGCGGCCCATCACGATGACGGGAAAGCTTTTCACTCTCTTGGTCTGAATCAGCGTGAGGGCTTCAAAAAACTCGTCCATCGTGCCATAGCCGCCCGGCATGATGATATAGGCAACGGCATACTTGACAAACATCACCTTGCGGATGAAGAAATATTTATAATCGATTTGCAGATTGGCGTAGGGATTGGGCTTTTGTTCAAAGGGCAGCTTGATGTTCATCCCCACGGACTGGCCGCCGGCCTCGGCCGCGCCCTTGTTCGCCGCTTCCATGATGCCGGGACCGCCGCCGGTGATCACGGAGAATCCGTTTTGCACCAGAAGCCTTCCCAGTTTTTCCGCCATTTGATAATAGGGGTCTTCCGGCTTGACGCGGGCCGAACCGAAAACGGTCACGCCGTTGTGAATCCGGGAAAGGTCCTCGATCGAATCCACGAATTCCGCCATGATGCGAAAAATCCGCCAGGACTCTTCCTTGGACAATTCGTCGATGAGGTATTGCTTTTCCACGCTGCCTGCTCCTTCAGGATGCCGCCCGTCCCGAATAACCATTCGTCTGCACGCCGGGGCGCCGAACGCCGGACTCAATGGGATCGGACCGTCAGCCTGTTTAAGGAAGAGCGGATTGAAGAATCCGCGGTTTTTTTAATTGTTGCGGCGGCGCTGTACCTTTGCCAGTCTGCGGCGCGCTTCAATGGTTTTTCTTTTCTTCTTGACCGATGGCTTTTCATAAGCCCGGCGGACCTTCAGCTCCTTGAACAATCCGCTTTTCGACAGCTTGTTTTTGAGAATCTTAAGCGCTTTCTCCACGTCGTTGTCAATCACTTTTACTTCCAATGCTTTACCTCCTCATAAATATTGAATGTCATCCTTAAATGGGTGTGTCATCTTGAGATAGATGCTGGTCATCCCGAGCTGAGTGTCGTGTCATCCTGAGCTTGTCGAAGGATGACACCCCTTCGCCTTTTAAACGCAAAAAAAGGGCAGTCCGGCACACGGTCTGTGCCGACAACCACCCTCAATTTTCCAATCGGTTTTAAATCACGCTCCCTGCCCGAAAAGCCCTTTTAAAAAGCTTTCCCGCGGTTGTTGCCCGCGTCAAATATGCCCCGCGGCACGGCTTTTTTATTTTTTGCCCGCCTCAGGAAGTATGCGTATATTCGATCCCCGTGAAAATTGCAACAAAAATAACGGCCTCTTTAACCGGCCGGAAAGCCTTCCTTTTTGCGCTCGAGCGTCCAGGCGGCGCTTTCGTATTTTTTGGCGAGCCGCGCGCCAAGCGCCCATTCCTCCTGCGTCAGCTCCCCCGGGGCAAAATCGACGCCCAGCCCGTCGCAAAAACCCTTTCGCAGGGCCTCGCAGAGCCTCTCCGCGCTTACGGGAACGGGAATCAGCTCGTTTAAGCCGACCACGCGGTCTCTCAATTGCTCCGGCGGCGAAGGCGACCGGATCAGAGAGGCGGTCGCGGCCGGATCAAACGTCATCAGGAGCGATCCGTGCTGCAGAAAGCCACCGTGCGACCGGATTTGCGCGCTGCCGCAGATTTTGCGGCCGTCCACCACCAGCTCCTTGCCTGCCGGCTCGGAAAAGCAGCAGGGCGCCCTTCCGGCTTTCCGGCCGGTTTCGGCCAGACTCGCGCAAATGCCCAGTTCGGCGAGGCCTCGCGCCAGACAGGAACTGATCATTTCATACGTCCGGACAATGTCGTCGGGAAACAGACCCTCCCGGCTTCCGGCCGCCAGCGAATAGGTGACTTCATCGCGGTGATAAACGGCTTTTCCGCCGGTGATTCTGCGGACCAGATCCACTCCGGCCGACCGGCACCCGTCTGCATGGATTTCTTTTTGCGCGTCCTGGAAATAGCCGATGGAAACCGCCGCCGGACGCCAGCCGAAAAAACGCAGTGTCGGCGTTCTCTTGTTCCTCAGGGTTTCCCGGAATATGGCCTCGTCGATGGCCATGTTCTGAAAGGCGTTATAGGATCGGTACGGGATCAGTCGCCAGGTCATAGGAGGGCTTCAGTCCGCTTCCTGCTGCAGAATGTAATCATGATAGCCTGCGGCATCCAGAAGATCATCGAGCTGCTCCATGTCGTCCATCTCGATCACCACCAGCCATCCCGTGTCGTGGGGATCGCTGTTGACGATGCCGATGTCGTCGTTGATGTCTTCGTTCACGCCGACAATGGTTCCGCTGACCGAAGCGATCAGGTCCACCACCGCCTTGGTGGATTCAATGGAGCCGAAGGCTTCGTCGCGCTCCACATACGTGTCGATTTCAGGAAATTCCACCGAGAGAATTTCCCCCAGACTCTCCTGGGCGTAATCCGTAATCCCGAGGGTCGCCATGTCTCCGTCAACCCGCACCCATACATGTTCGCGGCTGTACAGCAGGTCTTCTGGAAATACCTTCATAACAGGTCAACCTCAATGCTATTCAATGGTGATGAGGTCTTTGCTCATCGCGGTAAGAATTTCACAACCGTTTTTTTTCACAACCACCGTGTCTTCAATCCGAATTCCCCACAGGCCGGGGTAATAGAGGCCGGGTTCGACCGTCACCACCATGCCGCTTTGCAAAATATCGCGCGAGGTGGGCGCCAGGCGCGGCGCTTCGTGAACCTCCAGCCCGACGCCGTGGCCTGTCCCGTGGACAAAATAACGGCTGTATTTTTTCCCCAGCGTCCGGCGCGCCAGCGCGTCGATCTGCGCGGCGTCCGCGTCCGCCCGAATGGCTGCGATGGCTTCATCGTGAGCCCGCTTGACGGCACGATAAGCATTTTTTTGAGCCCGTGTCAATTCCCCAATTGCAAAAGTGCAGGTTTCATCGGAACAGTATCCCCGGCAGCGGACGCCGAAATCCACCACGATGAAATCCCCGTGCCGAATCTTCCGGCGGGAAGGCTGCGCGTGCGGAAACGCACCGTTTTCTCCGGAGGCAATAATGGTTTCAAAGGCGATCTGCTCCGCGCCCGCGCGCCGCGCCTGCGTTTCCAGGTACAGGGCCGCTTCCCTCTCCGTCCAGCCGGGACGCAGAGCCTGCGCAAGCTCACTCACCGCCTTTGCCGCAATCGCCGCCGCTTTTTTCATCAGGGCGATTTCCGACGCGTCCTTGCGGGCGCGAAGCATTCTCAGCTCTTCGTCGAGCGGAATCAGATTTGCATTTTTCAGCCGGGCCGAAAGTCGGTTATAGTCGCCCACGCTCATGCGCGACGGCTCGAAACCGATTTTTGAAAGGCCCATTTTTGCAGCGGCCTGCTCGATGCCCTGCAGTTTGTCGGCATACTCGAAAACGGAAATCCCGCAGACCTCCATTCGGGCCTGCGCCGTGTAGCGTCCGTCCACCAGCAGCCGGGCTTCGTCCCGGCCCGCCATCAGGATGCCCTCACTGCCGGTAAATCCAGTGAGGTAGCGAATGTTGCAAATGTCGGTAAAAAGAATTCCGTCCGCTTTCCAGCGGGGAATTTTTTTCTGCACAAAAGACAGTCTTCTGGTCAATGCGTTGGGGGGGGGCTGCTGCATGAAGGGCGGTTCCTGTACATCGGCCGGTTTTTCCGGCGGTTACGGCAACGTTTTCAAATACTCCCGGGATTTTTGTCCCAAAGCCGACTTGGGCGCAAGCTTGATCACCTGTTCAAAGGATTTTTTGGCCTTTGCTTTATCGCGAAGCTTTAAATAAGTTTCTCCCAGATAAAAATGCGCGTCAAAAAGAGAAGGGTTGAGCGCCACCGCTTTTTCCAGATGTTCTTTCGCCTTGCCATAATTTGCTTTTTGAATATAGACCCGACCGATATTCAGCTCGACCTGCGGCTGCCAGGCGGCCACCCCGTCCTGGCTCAGAGCCCTCTGGAACCGCGACAGGGCCATGTCATAATTTTGAAGGTTGTAGTAGGCCACACCGGAGTTGTAAAGCGCAAACGCGGGCGTCGGATAGAGATAATTCTTCAGCGCCCGGTCAAAGGAATCGATGGCCGGCTGCCACTCCCCTGCGTCCATCTGCATGACGCCGATGTAATTATGAGCCTCGGAATAATCTTCCTTGAGGGACACGGCCTTCTGAAACTGCTCCATCGACTGATCTTTCAGTCCGCGGCCGAGATAGGCAATGCCGAGATAATAGCGGATTTCCGGATCATCCGGCGCGTTTTTTTCCGCTTCCAGAAGTTCGCCAAGCGCGCCGATATGCTTTCCGGCCTGAAGAAGAGCCACGCCTTTTTGCAGATGAATGTCAGCCTGGTCCCGGTGATAAGGCGTGCTGGTGCAGGACAGAAAAAACAACTGGCCCGCGACGAGCAGTATCATAAGAACAGCTTTCAGTTTCATGATCCCATCAGCTTCCTTGATTTCTTCGGATGAAAATTCATCTGAACGGATTCATAAAAATCCCTCCGCGGAACGTCACGCGGAGGGAAAAATGTTGGAGCAAACAAAAATTTATTTCCGGCGGCAGCGATCCAGATTGTCCACTTTCGTCGTGTCGCATTCGTCGTCAACGTATCCGGATTCCGTCAGAATTTTCGGCGTAATGAAGACCAGGAGCTGCCGCTTCTTGATGTCGACATTTTCCGTTTTAAACAGCCACCCCAGAACGGGAATCTTGTAAAACCAGGGAACGCCGGCCGTGATTTTGGTCTCATCCACTTTGGCAACGCCGCCGATCACGACCGTATCGCCGTCCTTTACGACCACTTTGGATTCCACTTCGTTTTTGATGATGGGCATCTGCTGGCCCGCAACCAGCGCCTTGGTATAATCCGCCCGGTCGTTCGTCGCCTTGATGTCCATGGAAATCCGGTTGTCGTCGGTGATTTTCGGCTTGACTTCCAGCTTCAGAAGAGCGTCTTTAAAGGCGATGGTGGCGGGAGACGTCGTCGTGGCCGGCGTCACGTAGGGAATCTCCTCACCCTGCTTGATGATGGCTTTGACGTCATCCATCGTCACGACGCGGGGCGAAGAAATGATCTTGCCCTGAGTGGTCTTTTCCAGCGCCTGCAATTGCGCCTCGATGAATCCGCGGGCGCCGCCGAACACCAGGCCCAAAGTTGGCCCGGCCAAGGCAGATGAAGGCATATTCACTGCCGCCATGGCCATTGCCGGATTAATTTCAGCCGGAAAAGCATATGCAAATTTATCAGTTGTGGTCAGCGGGTTGGTTGCGCCTGTAATCCCCAGCCCATAAGCGCCGGCGATGTTCTGTGTGTTGCCGCCGCCCCACTGAATGCCCAGGTTCCGGATAAAATCATCCGAAGCTTCGACGATTTTGGCCTCGATCATGATCTGGCGCAGCTTCCCTTTTTCGATATCGGACTTCTGCTCTCTCGCCTTTTGCTCCTCTTCCGCCTTCTGCTGGGCCAAAAAGGCCGCCTGCCGGTCCGCCTCATCCTGTTTCTTTTTGGCAAGCGTCATCACGATGATGACTTCTTCCGTCTGTTTTTTCGTAAGCCCCTTGATATTCAGAATGGAATCCAGCGCCTGCTCCCACGGAACGCTTTTCAGCGTCACCGTGACATTGCCTTTGACGTCGTCGCCGGCAATGATGCTGATATTGCCGTATTCCGCCATCAACCGCAGCACGCTTTTGATGTCCGCATCCTGAAAGTCCAGAGAGACGATCCGGTCCGTATATCGTTTAACGTTTCCCGGACGCGCCTGCGATTTTTCACCGGCAGCATTTTGAAGGAGGCTTTCGCCTAACTTCGAGGCCACGCCGGAAATATTGAAATCAACAATGACTCTATTTCCTTCGGGCACAATGGAGTAAGGCGTGTTTTCCCTGAAGCGAATGGTTAGATAAACCCAGGGCTTGCCCCGCTCCGTTTTCTGTTCGGCCCGCACATCGGTTATGTTTTGCAGATTGCCTTTCAGCGTTTCCCGCAGATGGTTCGGGACATACAAATTCTCCAGCCGGACCAGCAGGCTGTTGTCCCCCTGGAGAGACGCGGGAATATTTGTCGGCAGTTGAGAAACCTCCAGAATGACTTTTTCCCGACCCGGCTGGTCTTCCAGCAGGATCTTTTCCAGATAACCGGCATTGTCCGGCGCGCCCGAACCCGTCACCACGCCGGCCGGTGTATAGAAGAAAACCCAGAGGACGATGAAAACCGGAATGATTCTGGATAAATATTTTCTCATGATCTTACCTCATTATTGATTTTTACGCAGTGTCAAAACCACTCTTCTTGCTTTTTTTCCTTCCCGTTCCTCCACGATCACCCGGTCCGCCTGGATGTCGGTTACTTTTCCGTTGTTAAGCCCCATGCTGGTTCCGATAAAAAGCGGATAAAACTTTTTGGCCGCGTCTTCGACAACGGCCATGCGGCGGTTTTCATCGCCCATGATGCCGACAACCGTGAAGTTTTCCGCCCCGGCTTTCTGGAGCGGGAAGATGGATTGCTGTTTGGCCGCCTTGACTTTGGACGCCGCCGCGATTTTCGTGTCCACGAGCGGCCTGAAGGGATCCGGTTTGCCGGACGGCCGGTAGCTGTAAACGCTCTCCGGCTTCTGGACGGCCGGCACTGCTGCGACCGCGGTCTGAACGGCTTTCGGTTGAGCGGCCGGCGCGGTTTGAACCGCCTGCGGTTTTGCCGGCGGCGGGGACGCGGCCGGTTTCTTTTCCTGTTCCCCGCAGGCGCAGAATGCCGTTGCCAGGAAAAGCCATAAACCGAACAGAAGGATCCATTGTTTCTTATTTTTTCTTTTCATTGGCCTGCTCTTTTTTGTCCACAAACATGTAGGTTTTCACGATGCAGGATGCCGTGATCGAATATTTCTTCCCCGCCTTGCTTTCTTTTCGATCCCCGATGGAAACTTCGGAAATATTGACGATCCGGGGCAGTTTGGCCAGCTTGTCAAAAAAGAAAACAAGGTTCTGGAACCCGCCCGCCACGGTCACTTTCACGGGGATTTCCTCGTAGAAAGGCTCCGGCGCCGGCGCTTTGGCCGGCGGTTTTTTCGCGTCTGCGGGCTTGCCGGCCGCTTTCTCGGCTTCCGCCTTCTTTTCCTGCTCCTCCTGCCGCTTGTCGGAGGGTTTCAGCTTGCCCGAGAGTTTTTCGGCCTTTTCCAGGGTCTGCGGCACGGAGGCCTGGGGTTCAAACAGGACGAACTCCACGCCCGCTTCCCGGCCCGCCGTGGCGACGGAATAAAAGAGGGCCGGAATTTCCTTCCGGGCGGGAAGCTTCAGCAGGGCGGCCGTGTAATTTTCTTTCAGGGACGCGACCTGCGCCTTGACCTTGTTGATCTGGCGCGCGATGTTTTCTTTCTGCTGAATCTGCGCCTGAAGCTCCTCGTACTCCTTCGTCATCTCCGATCTTTTCGCAAGCGCGTCGGACAGAAAATAGAAGTAGAACAGGTAGCCTATCAGAAAAACGACCACGACGACGATCAGGGCCTTGACCTGCGGAGACAATTTTTTCAGTTCGTCTAATTTTAAATCCATCGCCATGGCTTAAAACCCCTTTTTCAACTTGCAGGAAAAAATGAACTGCTGCAGGGTCGTTTGGGCAATCTCCACTTTTTTGGACGACACCAGGTCCACCGATTGCATCGCGGGAAAATTTTCGATCGTTTTCATGAAACCGGCAACCGCGATGTTGTCGCGGCCGATGCCTTCGATGGTCAGGCTTTCCTGGCTTTGTCCGATTTTCGTAAGCCAGACGCTTTTGGGCGGAACCTGCATGGCCAGGTCGTCAAACAGCTTGACCGGGTAAACGCGGTTTTCTTCCAGCGTTTTAATGACGCCGAGCTTCAGCTCGAATTCGGCAATCTGGCTTTTGAATTTGCCCAGATCACCCACCTTGGCATCCAGCGCCTTGAGCTTCTCCCGGGATTCCGTGAGCCTGGTTTCCAGGCCGCCGATCGAAACGGTCATGTAAGCGTACACGCCGACAAGACAAAGAATGAAAAGGAGAAAGGCCCCGGCCATCACGGCAATCTGCCGGGCCAGATCCTCTTTCTTTTCTTTTTCATGGTATGGGATAAGATTGATTTTAATCATTTATCACCTATTTTCCTTAAACCCAACCCGATGGCCACAGCGCCGATGGTTCTGATGCTGTCCAGTTTTCCCTCATCAATATTTTTTTTGTTGTAGCCGATCTTGGCAAGCGGATTGACAAGCTGCGTGCCGATGTTCAGTCTCTGGGACAAAAGGTCGCTCAATCCGGCAATCCTCGAAGATCCGCCGGACAGCAGGACCTGCTTGATTTCATCTCCTCCGAACGTGGACCGGAAATAATCGACGGATCGTTCGATTTCCGAACAGATGGGCTCGGCTGCATCCAGAATGACGTTTTCCAGATCCGGGATTTCCTTGTCGCCGGCCGTCCCTTCCACCTTCATCCGCTCCGCCTCTTCCGCCGTCACCTGGAATCTTTCCTGCAGCGCCTCCGTGATCGCGTTTCCGGCCATCGTGAAGTCTCTCGTGAAGACGGACATGCCGCCCTTGATCACGTTGATATTGGTCAGGCTCGCTCCGATGTTGACGATGACGATGATTTCGTTTTCTTCAAAGTCGTAGTTGGCCTCGTACATGGTTTCCAGGGCGAAGGAATCCACGTCCATGATCATGACCGTGAGGCCTGCCGCGGCAAACGCGTCCAGGTAGCCGTTGACGTCCGTTTTTTTGGCGGCGACGATGATGACGTCCATCTGGTTGGGGTTGAATTCATTGTCCCCCAGGATCTGGAAATCGTAATTCACGTCGTCCATGTTGTCGAAAGGGAGATATTTGCCGGCTTCGTCGTGGATCAGTTCGCGCAGCTCCGTTTCTTCCATCTGGGCCAGCGTCACTTTTTTGATGATGACGGAATTTCCGGAGAGGGAGGTGACAATGCCCTTCCCCTTGCAGCCGGAATGGCGGAAAAGCTCCTTGATCACGCCGGACAGGGCGCCGGGGTCCTGCAGAATGCCTTCCACGATGACGCCGGGCGGCATGGGAACTTGAAAAAACCGGTTAAGCGTCGAACCCTGAGAGGTGGCGACGATCTCGGCCAGTTTCGTGGAGGTCGATCCGATATCCAGACCGACGAGGCTTTTGGTTCCAGAAAATAAGTTTTTTAAATCCATGCCTGCACCGTGTATGGGTTCACATGCTTCCGGTTACCGGGCCAGCCGGTATACCACGTCTCCGGGTTTGACCATGCCCAGTTCGTTGCGCGCGATCGCTTCAATATAGGCCGGGTCGGTTCTGAGCAAATGGATCTTTCCCGCCAGTCCTTTGTTTTGCGCGATCAGTGCATTGTTTTCCGCTTTCACTTGTGACAGTCTTTTGGCGATAAGATAATTATCGACAACTCCCCGGTTGCCGAAGGTGATCAACAGCATCATCAAAAAAACAAAGGCGGCCAGATACCTTCCGATTTTCATGGATCAACGCTCCAGACACCCTATCCGTATTAAAATAAATTCACTTGTGGTTTAAAAAACTACAATTGGGAGCAAAAGTCAAGCAAAGAAATTTCATTTGCGTTAAATTTATTGATCAATTGATCCTTCCCCCCTGAATCAGGCAAAAGGTCCCGAGGGCAGATTCTGCTGCGGCTCTCCCAGAAAAAACTTTCCGCCTTCGATCCAGCCCTTCAGCAGTTCGGCAATCTGATGCGCCTTGTAGTAACTGGACAGCGGGGCGGCAATGACTTTTTTATCCTGAATCATCACCGTTCCGCTGCGCAGGTCGCGGTAGTTGACCTCCGCGACGGGCTTGGGATTGCCCTTGGGATAGTCCATGCTGTAATCATACACCTGGGCGCAGATATCCTCGTCTTTCACCGCGGTGAAGCGCGCCATGTCTTCATCCAGAATGGGAATGGGAATGCCGATGCCGACAAACAGGGAAACGCCGTAGCCTAAAATGCTGGCGCCGGTCAGCCACTCGGGGCTCATCTCCTTCAGATTGCCGATCACCGCCAGAGTGCCCGCCCCTTCTTTGGGCACGCCGTTTGCGGAACGCATCGCGTTGGGATTATGCTGCGTTCCGGGCCAGGCGACAAAGCCCTGGGCGCCGCCCAGGAAAATCCGCGTGCCGATGCCGATCGTCCGGTAATAGGGATCGTTGAACAGGGGGCTGAGCTGGCCGGATGTCGAATAGGAAACGTTGGCCATGCGCGGACGCAGTATGCCCATGTAGGTGTAAATCGTCGTGTCGGAAAGGTTCACGGCGCAGTTGTAGTTCTGATAGGCGTTGCGCGGATTGAACAGGAAGGCGTCGCGCAGATCGCTGATGGTGATGTTTTTTTCAAATTTGCGCGACGGATAGCAATCCGTCCCGTACCCCTCAGCCCGTAATTTCACCACGTTGCCGGACACCAGGTCCTCGATCACATGGCCGCCGCCGTAATTGAATTCGCCGGGATAGACGCTGTTTTGCGGATCTCCCTCGACGACTTCCGTCGCGCCCAGATAGCAGTCGACCGCGGCAATCCCGCCATAGGCCGGCACGTCGTTTAACCAGACGCGGGACGCGCGGATGCGCGGAGCGGTATGCCCGAAATTCAGAAAGGCGCCCGAAGAGCACATCGCGCCGAAGGTGCCGGTCGTGACGACATCGACGCGGCGGGCCGCCTCGACATCGCCGTGGCGCTCCACCACGTCGATCATTTCCTCGGCGGTGACGACAACGGCGCGCCCCTTTTTGATCTTTTCGTTGATTTCCTGAAAGGTTTTTTGAACTTTGAATTTTTTCATGCGCACCTTGTGGACGGCCGATTTTGACGCTTTCTTACCACGATTTGCCGATAATTGCAAAATCCCGGCCGCCGCTCAGGTATGCCCGAAACCGCCCGCGCCTCTTTGCGTCTCGTCCAGCCGGACGGTTTCCACCCACTGAACCCGGCAGATTTTCTGAACCACCATCTGCGCCAGCCTCGCTCCTCTTTTCACCACGAAGGGAGCTTCTCCGTGATTGACGACAATCAGGGCGATTTCGCCGCGGTAGTCCGCATCGATGGTTCCCGGAGCGTTCAAAAGCGTGACGCCCTGATGAAGCGCCAGGCCGCTGCGCGGGCGAATCTGCGCCTCATAGCCTTCCGGCAGGGCCACGGCGATGCCGGTCGGAATTTTTTTGCGCCCGCCGGGCGCAATGGTTTCCTCCGCCGCGACCGCCGCAAAGAGGTCCATGCCCGCCGCCGCACGGGTCATGTATTCGGGCAGGGGAAGATCCTCGTTGCCGGCAATTTTCCGAATCTGAACGTTGATGGTTTCCATGAAAGAATTAAGAATGTCATTCACGCGCCGGCGGACAAACGGCGCGTGAATGACGGTCCGGGGCCCCCATGAACCGTTATTGGACTTCCGCGCCCAGCGCTTCTTTGCGGCTGAGGCGAATCTTTCCCGACTTATCGACTTCCAGAACCTTGACCATGACTTCGTCGCCTTCCTGCAGGACATCCGTCACCTTGGCAATGCGCTCCCTGGCAATCTGCGAGATATGCAGCAAACCTTCCGTTCCGGGAAGAATTTCGACAAACGCGCCGAAATCGACGATCTTCTTCACCGTCCCGCGGTAAATCTTGCCGACTTCCGCTTCTTCGGTGAGCCATTTGACCATCGCCACGGCGCGGGCGGCCGCATCGGCGTCGGCGGACGCAATCGTCACGGTTCCATCATCTTCCACGTCGATGGTGACGCCGGTTTCACTGATGATCTGGCGGATATTCTTGCCGCCGGAGCCGATCACGGTGCGCACCTGATCTTCCTTCACCTTAATGGTGGTAATCCGCGGGGCGTACAGAGAAATATCCGCACGGGGCGCGGTCATCGTTTCGCGGATTTTGCCGATGATATGCAGGCGGCCCGCCTTGGCCTGAGCCAGCGCCTTGCGCAGAATATCCTCGGTCAGGCCGTCGATCTTGATGTCCATCTGCATCGCGGTGACGCCTTTTTCCGTGCCGCACACTTTAAAGTCCATGTCGCCGGCATGATCCTCGTCCCCTAAAATATCGGACAGAATCACCACCTCGTCGCCTTCCTTCAGCAATCCCATGGCGATGCCCGCGACAATGTCGCGCACCGGCACGCCGCCGTCCATCAGGCACAGAATGCCGCCGCAAACGGTAGCCATGGACGATGACCCGTTGGACGACAGAATTTCGGAGACAATCCGGATGGTATAGGGAAACTGCTCCGGCGGAGGAAGCACGGGAACCAGCGCTTTGCGCGCCAGCGCGCCGTGGCCGATTTCCCTGCGGCCGGGCGAGCGCAGCATCTTCGCCTCACCAACGCTGTAAGGGGGGAAATTATAATGCAGCAGGAAAGCCCGCCGTTCTTCGCCGGCAATATAGTCCATCCGCTGCTCATCGGAAGACGTCCCCAGGGTGAGGACGGCCAGCGCCTGCGTTTCGCCGCGGTTGAAGAGGGCCGAACCGTGGGCGCGGGGCAAAATCCCGACTTCCGAACTGATCGGGCGAATGTCCGTTGAAGACCGCCCGTCGATTCTCTTTTTCTCCTGAATGATCATATCCCGAAGAATCCGGGATTCGAGATGCTCGATGATCGCCGCAACTTTCTTTTTGAGCTGAGCGTCGTCGCCGCCGATGCTTTTGATCACGGTGTCACGAACTTCGCCCAGCTTGCCGTAGCGTTCCAGCTTGCGCGGCAGGCTGTAGCCTTCCTTGAGCCCCGGCAGGGCTTCGGCGCGAACCCGCGCCGCCAGATCCTCGTCCGGCTGGGCTTCCTGGGCCGGTCTTTTGGCTTTGCCGATCGCAGAGCGCACCTGGTCCTGCAGATCGATCACCGGACGGACGGCTTCCAGACCGAATTTAATGGCATCCACAATGATGTCTTCGCCGACCTCTTTGGCTTCTCCCTCCATCATCACCAGTTCCACGTCATAGGCGCGGCCCGCGGCGCCCGGGGTGACTTTGCGTCCCACCAGGAAGAGGTTCATTTCGCTTTCCTGCATTCTTTCCGGCGAGGCATTGGCCACCAGCTCGCCTGCGATCCGGCCGACGCGCACGCCCGCAATCGGGCCTTTGAACGGGATGTCGGATATCTCCAAAGCAGCCGACGCGCCGATCATCGCCGCCACGTCCGCGTCGTTTTCCTTATCCACGGACAGCACGGTGGCCACGAGCTGCGTTTCCGAATAATAACCTTTGGGAAACAGGGGGCGAATCGCCCGGTCGATGATGCGCGACGTTAAAATCTCCCGCTCGTTGGGGCGCCCTTCGCGCTTGAAAAAACCGCCGGGGATTTTGCCCGCGGCAAACGTCATTTCCTGATAATCCACCGTGAGCGGCAGAAAATCGACGCCCTCTCTCACGCTTTTCAGGGATACCGCCGTCACCAGCACCACGGTGTCCCCGTAAGAGACCAGCGTGGAACCGTCCGCCTGCGCGGCCACATAATTGGTTTTCACTGCAAAATTTCGCCCTGCGAAATCAGTGCTGTAATTGTCACTCATTCACTTTCCTCCACCTTCCTTGGGTTTATGGTCCGGAACAGGAAATTCAAGGGCGAAACGCAAAAGCCGATTGACGCAGAGATGAACAACATACGAGGCCAATCGGTGATGCTTTTGCCTTCCGCCCTTGAATGGATTGTGTTACTTCCTGAGGCCCAGACGCTTGATTATGTTTCTGTAGCGTTCCACATCGTTTTCTTTGATATAATTCAGCAATCTTCTTCTCTGGCCGACCAGCTTCAACAGGCCGCGCCGGGAATGGTGATCTTTCTGGTGCGTCTTGAAATGCTCGGTCAGGTATTCGATTCTCGCGCTCAGAAGGGCAATCTGCACCTCGGGCGAACCGGTATCCTTCTCGTGAAGACGGTAATCATCGATTAATGCTTTCCTCTTTTCCAAAGTTAACACGTCAATTCCTCCCTATCAAAATAATATCCTTTTTATGTTCCGGGCTCACGGGCCTGTCCGGTTGAATACCCTGACCATTCTGGCCACCCGGGTTTTCCCTTCCTGTTTGGCGATATCCTTCGACGGCATTTGCATTTCCGCCAGCGCCACCAGAGAGCCGTCCGGAGTAATGAACTTTATCATATCTCCCGCCGCAAGGAAAGGAAGAACATTTTCCCGCAGCATTCCGGCCTCCGGCTGAAATCCGGCCCGCAGCCTCACCGCCGTCGGTTCGCTGACTTCAACCGCCGCGGCAAAAGGCAGCGCCTGCGCCATCGGCAGCATCTTTGCCAGGAGCGCCGGCCTGGCCGCCGCCGCGTCCTCCTCCAGAGGCACGGCCATGTCTTCGGTGAAGAAGCCGCTCCTGAGCCTTCGCAATCCGGACAAACACGCGCCGCAGCCCAGCGCGCGGCCGGCATCGGCGCAGACCGTTCGAATGTAGGTGCCCTTCGAGCAGGCGATTTCAAAGGTCACGTACGGATAGCCGATGCTCTTCACGTCGAGCGAAAAGATTTCCACTTCGCGCGCCGCGACCTGTGGAAATTCTCCGGCCCGCGCGTACTGGTACAGGGGCCTGCCCTTGTGCTTCAGCGCCGAAAAAGCCGGCGGAACCTGCTGAATCTTCCCCGTCAGTCTTCCCAGCGCCAGCCGGATGTCCTCTTCGGAGGGAACCAGATCCGACCTGCCGGTTTCTCTCCCCTGCGTGTCCTGCGTATCCGTCTCGAGGCCCAGCATCATGGTCGCCCGGTAGGTTTTGTCGTCCCCCGCCAAAAACGGGGCCAGTTTGGTCGCTTCGCCCACGCATACCGGCAAAACACCGGTGGCCAGGGGATCGAGCGTTCCGGTATGCCCCGCCTTCGGCGCGCCCAGGATCTTCTTGACCCGGCTTACAACGTCGTGGGACGTCAGCCCCGCCGGTTTGTCCATCACCACGACCCCGTCCATAAACGCCTATGCTTCCCTGACGGCATCGAGCACACGGGACTTGATCGATGCCAGATCGCCTTCGATCCGGCAGGCCGCCGCGTTCACGTGCCCTCCGCCTTGGAAGCGGCGGGCGATTTTTTCCACATTGATCCGGCCTTTGGACCGCAGGCTCAGCTTGAACTGTTTTTCGCCCGTCTGCGTGTAGAGCATCGCGATATTGATCCCCTTGACCGCGCGGATAATATCGATAAAGCCGTCCGTATGCTCCATGGTCGCGCCGGTTTGCCGCAGATGACCTTCCGTGACGGCCATCGACGCGACCCCGAGCTCCGGATCCATCTCCAGCGTTTCCAGAACGCGGGCCAGAAGCTGAAGTTTGGCCGGCGGATCGCTTTCGTAAATATTTTCGGAAATCCACTGCGGATCGGCGCCGCCTTCCACCAGGTCGCCTGCCGCCCTGAGCGTCTCGTGGCCGGTGCTGGAATAGCGGAAACCGCCCGTGTCCGTCAAAATCGCCGCGTAGAGATTCATGCAGATGTCCTTCGTCATCGGCGCGCGCATTTCGCGCATCAAACGGTGAAGGAGTTCCCCCGTGGAACTGGCTCTCGAATCCAAAAGCTGCAATTCGCAAAATCCGCCGTTGGAAACATGATGGTCGATATTGATCAGGGTCGGAACGGCGGACACCGCCGCCGCGATGTTCCCCACGCGCTCCAGTTCCGAACAATCCAGGATAAAAGCGACATCGTAGGCTTCCGGACGGACCAGCTCGTGGACGATATGCTCCGCGCCGGGCAGAAAACGGTAGTGGCCGGGCGTGGCATCCTGGTTGCAGACGACCGCTTCCTTGCCCATATTCGTGAGCATGCCCAAAAGCGCCAGCTCGGAGCCCAGGGCGTCCCCGTCCAGCCGGATATGGGCCGTAATGAGAAACCGATTTCCCGAAGAAATGGCTGCAATAATTTTCTTAATCATGCTTTTCTTCCTGCCTGGCGATTTGATCCAGCAGCCGCTCGATGCGGTTGCCGTAACCGAAGGATTTGTCGTGCACAAACAGAATCTCGGGCACAAAACGAAGCTGCAGGCGATGGCCCAGCTCCCGGCGCACAAATCCCCTGGCCCGGGTCAATCCGGCCAGAATTTCCTCATTCAATTCATCCTTGCCCATCTCGACAAAGTAAATTTTCGCGTTTCGCAGATCGTCGGTCACCTTGACCGCCGTGATCGTCACCGCGTTCAGGCGGGGATCTTTTACGGACCTCAGCAGAATGTCGGACATTTCCGCCAGAATCAGCTCGCCGACACGGTCCGCCCTTTTAAAATTCATCGTACTTTCCCCTGACCCACGCGGCTTCTTCAACAAAATCGGAAACCGCCATCATTTCCACCTTCGCGTCCAGAACATCCGCCACGTTCAAATCTTCGACAAAATGCAGCAGGTGATCGATCTTGCCCTCGACAAAGCGCTGCTCGTTGCCGGTTACGGCAAACCCGATCCGGGCGAACTGGTGATCATCCAGTTGGCCCACCTGAGCGATGGAAACGTTGAATTCATTCTGGGCGCGCTTGATGATTTTATTCAAAACGCTCCGCTTGGCCTTTAAAGAACCGGATTGCGGAATCCGCAATGAAATCCATCCGTAGCCGATAATCATCGCCGCCCTTTTCTACAATTTTCTCTCCAGCGTCTCCGTGGTATACGCCTCGATCACATCCCCCACGTGGATGTCGTTATAGCCTTCAATGCCGATGCCGCAATCGAAGCCGGCCAGCACCTCACGGGCGTCGTCCTTGAACCGCTTCAGGGAAAGGATTTTCCCGTCAAAAACCGCCACGCTGTCGCGAACCAGTTTGACGCCCGCCGTGCGGGTAATTTTGCCGTCCGTCACGTGGCAGCCGGCGATGATGCCGACCTTGGGAACCTTAAAGAGTTCGCGGACTTCGGCGCGTCCCTGGACCACCTCTTTGTACTCCGGCTCCAGAAGCCCTTCCATGGCCGCCCGTACGTCGGCAATCACGTTGTAAATAATGTCGTAGAGCTTGATTTCCACGCCTTCCTGCGCCGCCAGCTCACTCACCCGGGCATCCGGACGCACGTTGAATCCGATAATGATCGCGTTGGAGGCGGAGGCCAGCATGACATCCGTTTCGCTGATCGCCCCCGTGGAACTGTGAATGGTTTTGAGCTGAACATCTTCGGTGGAGAGTTTATGAAGCGCGTCGGAGATCGCTTCGATCGAACCCTGCACGTCGGCTTTGATAATTACGTTCAGATCTTTCACGCCCTCTTTGATCTTCTGGTACAGCTGCTCCAGCGTGATTTTGGAGGAAGCGGAAAGCTCTTTTTCCCTGGTCTTGCGAATCCAGTAATCCGCGATGTTGCGGGCTTTCTTCTCATCTTCCACGCAGATAAATTCGGCGCCGGTCTGGGGCACGCTGGAAAAACCGATCACTTCCACCGGCATGGCCGGCCCGGCTTCCTTCACGCGGCGTCCCTGATCGTTGATCATCGCCCGGACGCGGCCGGATTCGGTCTTGGAAACAAAGGCGTCTCCCTCGCGCAGCGTTCCCTGCTGAATCAGCACGGTAGCCACGGGACCGCGGCCGCGGTCCAGCTTGGCTTCAATGATGATGCCCCGCGCAGCCGTGTTCGGATCGGCCTTGAGCTCCAGCACGTCCGCCTGCAGAAGAATCATCTCCAGAAGCTCCTCGATGCCGATTTTCTTCTTGGCCGAAACTTCGCTGAAAATCGTGTCGCCTCCCCACTGCTCGGACAAGAGTCCGTGCTCGGTCAGCGCCTGCTTGATCTTTTCGGGATCCGCACCCGGTTTGTCGATCTTATTGATGGCCACGATGATGGGCACGCCCGCCACTTTGGAGTGGTTGATGGCTTCCACCGTCTGATCCATCACGCCGTCGTCGGCGGCCACCACGAGCACCACGATGTCCGTCACCTGGGCGCCGCGGGCGCGCATGGCCGTGAAGGCTTCATGGCCGGGCGTATCCAGAAAGACGATGTCGCGGTCGTTGATGTGAACATGATAAGCGCCGATGGCCTGCGTGATGCCGCCCGCTTCGCCTTCGATCACGTTGGTCTGACGGATGGCGTCCAGAAGCGACGTCTTGCCGTGATCCACGTGGCCCATAATGGTGACGATCGGGGCCCGCGGCTTGAGATTTTCTCCGGAAGCCTCGGGCTTCAGCATCGAATCTTCAAATTCGACCTCCGCCCGCTCCACCTGAAAGCTGAATTCGGAGGCCACCAGCGTGGCAATATCAAAGTCTATCGACTGGTTGATGGTGGCCATCACGCCCATGCCCATGAGTTTGTTGATGACCTCGCCCGCCTTGACGCCCATTCTCTTGGCCAGCTCGCCGGTCGTAATCGTGTCTCCCACGCGGATGCGCCTTTTGATGGCTTTGGGCGTCGTGATTTCGGTCTTCTTCATCCTGACGGGCGCGGTTTTCCGGTCTTCGCGCCATTTGCCGATTACGACATCCCGGTCGTCATCCACCCTTTTGAGTTTCTTTTCGATTTTCCGCTCCAGAATCTTGCGGCGCGGAACCTCTTTCTCGTCGCCGATCAGGACTTCAACCGTTCCCTTTCCTCTTTTCTTGGGCTTCTCGAATTCCTTTTTGACGATTTTCTCCGCCGGCGGGGGCGCGATGACTTCGCCGGGTTTGGCGGGGGCTTTGGCCGGACCTTCTTTTTTCTCGTCGGGCCGGGTGATTTTGTGGCGGGACATCATCGGCGGCCTGACCGGAAGAATCACCGGAGGCGTTTTGGGCTTCGCCGGGGGCGCAACCGGCGTCGGCTGCACGGGCTTTGCTTCCGCTGCCGGCTCTTTTTCCGGCGGGGCCGGGCTTTCGGGAACCGCCGCTTCCGCCCGCTCCGTTTTCCGTTCAACCTCTTCGGCGGCCGACGCGGGCTGCGCCTCAGGCTTTTCTTCCCCGGCTTCCTTTGCTTTTTTGGCTCCCGCCGCTTCGCGCTCGGCCTTTTCGGCTTCCGGTTTTTCTTCTTTTTCTTCCGGGGATTCTTCGACCGCCGTCCGGACCGTGCGGCGGCGGATCACGGTGGATTTGATTCTTTCTTCCACGACCTGGCGGGGCGAGGTGGCCTGCAGGTCTTCCCTGATCCTTTCGATTTCATGATCTTCCAGGGTGCTGGCGTGGGATTTGACCGTAATGCCCAACCTTTCCAGATGGGCGATCAGATCCTTATTTTCCAGGCCAAGCTCCTTGGCCAACTCGTGAACTCGCTTTTTCGACATTCCCGAAACTCCCTCAAATCAATAATAAGTCTCTGAAAAAATTATTCCTTTTGACGATCGTTCGTTTCTTCATTCAGAAGCCGTATGGCTTCGGCAATCCATTCCGTGGCGGTCTTTTCGCCGACGCCGGGAATCGCGGAAAGCGCTTCCGTCTCCATCACCGCCAGCATGGCCACGCTTTTAATGCCCTGGGCAAAAAGCTTTTCCGCCATGGCCGGTCCGATGCCGGGCACCCGCATCAGCGATGCGGAGGCATCTTCGTCCTTCTCGGCGGCCATGGTTTCGCTCTTGACGTCGATTTTCCAGCCGGTCAGCTTGACGGCCAGGCGGACATTCTGGCCGCTCTTGCCGATGGCCAGCGAAAGCTGGTCGTCGGGAACAATCACCGTCATCGCCCGGTTTTCCTCATCGATCAACACCCGGTTGACCTTGGCGGGAGACAGGGCGCTGGAGACAAACTTGGCCGCGTCTTCGGTGTAGGGGATGATGTCGATCTTTTCGCCGCGCAGCTCCTGGACGACGCTCTGCACGCGCGTCCCGCGCATGCCGACGCACGCGCCCACCGGATCAATGTCCTTGTCCTTGGCCCTCACGGCGATTTTGCCGCGCTTGCCCGGTTCGCGGGCCACGCTGACGATTTCAATGAGTCCTTCGGAAATTTCCGGCACCTCCATTTCAAAGAGGGCTTTCAGAAAAGCGGGGTGCGTGCGCGACAGGATGATCTGCGCGCCCTTCGTGTTCTTCTTTACCTCCAGCAGATAGGAGCGGATGCGCTCGCCGCGCTTGTAGGTTTCGCGGTGGATCTGCTCCATGGGCGGCACCACGCCCTCGGCTCGCCCCAGGTTGACGATAATATTGCCGCCTTCAAAACGCTGGACGAACCCGTTGATCAGCTCGCCCTTGCGGTCCTTGTACTCATCGTAAATATTGTCGCGTTCCGCGTCCTTGACCCGCTGAATGATAATCTGCTTGGCCATCTGCACGGCGATGCGCCCGAAGGAACTGGTTTCTATCTTCATCCCGAGGGAATCCCCCGGCTCCGCGCCCTCATCCAGGGTTCGCCGGGCATCCTCATGGGCAATCTGCGTTTCAGGATCAAGCACTTTGTCCACGACCGTTTTAAACTGAAAAACTTCAATTTCTCCGGCATCATCGTTGTAATGGGCTTCGATTTCCACGTCCTGCCCCAGCTTCTTGCGCGCCGCCGTCAGCATGGCGGCCTCGAGAGCTTCCGTGATGATCTGCTTGTCGATCCCCCTGTCCTTCCCCATCTGCTCGATCAGACGTTTAAGGTCATGCAACATTGATCCAATCCTCCCTTATTTCTCTTGCGGCTGCGGTTCTGTTGAGCTTGTCGGCGTTTTTTTCACAAGGCATTGACGGTATCCTCGTCCACCAGATTGGCCCTGGCGATATCGTTTCTCGGAATGCTGAAAATCCGGTCCGCCATGCCGATGCGGACAAGCTTCCGGCCGTTTTCTTCGGCGTAATCCATGAGCGTTCCCTGAAAATTCCTGACGCCTTCTATTTTCACGTGGGTCCTGATTTTTACTTTGGCGCCCCGGAATTTCTCAAAATCCCGATCGCGAGAGATCGGACGGTCCGGGCCCGGCGACGACACTTCCAGCGTATAAGGCCCGCGGGAAAGGTCATGCACGTCCAGAATATCGCCAAGCTGATTGCTGACCGCCGTGCAGTCGTCCAGCGTGACGCCGCCTTCCTTGTCCAGAAAAAACCGGAAAACCCAGCGGGAATGCATTTTGACGCATTCGACGTGAATCAGCTCCATGTCTTCCGACAGGATGACCGGCTCAGCCAGCCGCCATATTTTATCTATCAATTCATCGTACATAGCCGCATCTTCCGAAAATAAAAAAGTGGGCGGGAGCCCACTTCAGCAAACGACTTTCAGTGATGGTTGAAATGCCACTACCATACACCAACAGCCAATGCAAGCACTATTTAAAGCACTGATTAAAGGAAGAAAAGGAAGAAATGGGTAAAATGGAGCGGGCGATGGGGCTCGAACCCACGGCGTCCAGCTTGGGAAGCTGACATTCTACCACTGAATTACGCCCGCTCACGGCAAAAGTCTTTGATGCAACAGTCCCTTTTTGTCAAGGAGTTTTTGCGCGCGGCTGCCCGGGCCGCAACCGGATTCGCGGTGTTATCGGTGTCTTATCGGTTGACAGTCCCGGGATTATTCGTTAAGAGGCGGCACCGTTTAGGGAAAGCAGACTGAAGGCTGAAGGGAATTTTGTGGTGAACGGTTGGAACCGCTCCCGTCACGGATGAGGGTATTTTGAGCAAGCAACTGCAAAAAGAAATTGAACGAAGGCGCACCTTCGGGATCATCAGCCATCCCGATGCGGGGAAGACGACGCTTACTGAAAAGCTGCTGCTTTTCGGCGGCGCCATCCAGATGGCCGGTGCGGTAAAAGCCCGCAAAGCATCAAAACACGCTTTGAGTGACTGGATGTCCATTGAAAAGGAACGCGGCATTTCCGTCACCTCGTCCGTTATGAAGTTTGAATATGCCGATTGCGAAATCAATCTGCTGGACACCCCGGGGCACCAGGACTTCTCTGAAGACACGTATCGCGTCCTCACTGCGGTGGACAGCGCGCTGATGGTCATCGACGGCGCCAAAGGCGTGGAAACGCAGACGCAAAAGCTCATGGAAGTCTGCCGCCTGCGCAACACCCCCATCATCACCTTCATCAATAAAATGGACCGCGACTGCCTGGCGCCGCTGGATATTCTGGCGGACATTGAGGACAAATTGCAGATCGAATGCTCGCCTCTGTCCTGGCCGATCGGCATGGGCAAACGCTTCAGAGGCGTCTATAATCTCTACGACAAAAAGCTGCATCTGTTCACGCCGGGTAAAGCGAGGCGCTCGGAAGACGGGGTTGTGATCAACGATTTGTCGGATCCATTACTTGATGAATTGCTGGACAGCCAAGCCCGAGAACTTCGCGAGGAAATCGCTCTCTTGGAAGGCGCGGCCAATCCTTTTGATATCAAGGAATATTTAAAGGCCGGCCAGACGCCGGTTTTCTTCGGCAGCGCCATCAATAATTTCGGTGTGAAAGAATTGCTCGATGCTTTTGTTGAAATCGCACCGCCTCCTGTCCCGCGCCCCACCACCACACGGATCGTCGATCCGGATGAAGATGATTTTTCGGGCTTTGTTTTTAAAATTCAGGCCAACATGGATCCGGCACACCGCGACCGCATTGCTTTTTTGCGCATCTGCTCCGGAAAGTTTCAACGCGGCATGCATGTGATGCAGCATCGCATCGGCAGGGAAGTCACCCTTTCCAACGCTACGATATTCATGGCGCAGGACAGGACAAACGTCGAGGAAGCCTATCCGGGCGATATTATCGGTATCCACAACCACGGTACGATCAAAGTCGGCGATACTTTCACGCAAAAAGAACCGCTCAAGTTTACCGGCATTCCTCATTTCGCCCCTGAGCATTTCTGCCGGGTGCGGCTCAAAGACCCGCTGAGACTGAAACATTTGCAAAAAGGGTTGACCCAGCTTTCGGAAGAAGGGGCGATTCAGGTCTTTAAGCCCCTGTGGGGGTCGGATAATATCCTGGGCGCCGTCGGCTCACTGCAGTTTGACGTAACCATGTCGCGTTTGAAAAACGAATACAGCGTTTACGCCGATTATGAAAAAGCCGATTATACCGCCGCCCGCTGGGTGACGTGCGACGACGCGAAAAAGATGGAAGAATTCCAGAAAAAAAATCTGATGAGCCTGGCGATGGACACGGAAGGAAACCTGGTTTATCTGGCGCTCTCCGATTGGCGGCTCGCCCACACCATGGAAGAATGGCCCCAAATCCGGTTTCACAAAACAATGGAAAAAAGTTGAAAAATCAGTTTAATGGTGACAGGTTTCAATGAAGGAGCGTCCGTCGGGCGTGAATATTGTCAACCGTCCGGTTTCTTTCGGGGAAAAAGATGAGCAAGCCGACTGCGAAGAAAGCGTCGCCAAAAAAAACCAGGGGTTCGGATTCGAAAGAAAATTTTTTCGATCGAACCATCGGGAATGATGAAAAGCGCTACCGCCTGCTGGCGGAAAACCTGACGGACGTCATCTGGGTGCTGGATCTGCAGTTGAAGCATACGTATGTCAGCCCTTCCGTAGAACGTCTGCGGGGCTATCCCCCCGAAGAAGCCGTCAGGCAGTCCCTGGAAGAGTTTCTGACGCCGGATTCGCATAAGAAGGTCCTGGACATCTTCAGCAGGGAATTCTCCCAAGAAACGCAGGGGCAACGCCACGCCCGGGAGTGGACGCAAAGCATCGAAGTGGAAATGCTCCGCAAGGACGGTTCGACGATCTGGACGGAAGTCAAGGCGTCGCTGCTCTATGACGACCACGGCCGTCCTGAAGGCATCCTCGGCATTACCCGCGACATTTCAGAGCGGAAGAAAACCGAACAGGCTTTGAAAAAGAGCGAGGAGTATTACCGGGCGATCTTTGAACACACGGCCACCGCCAACATGATCCTGGCCGAGGATACGACCGTCCTGTCGGTGAACGCCAATTTCGAAAAAACCATGGGGTATTCCAAGAAGGAAGTTGAAAACAAAATGTCCTGGACCAGATTTGTCGTTGACGAAGATCTGGCGGTCATGGTGGAGCGGCACAAGACCAGAAGAACCAACCCCGAATCCGTTCCCGGCACGTACGAATTCCGGGGTCCGACCCGATCGGGAGACATTCGGACTTTCTTCCTCAGCGTCGAAATGATTCCGGGCACAACCAACAGCGTGGCCTCCCTGTTCGACATCACCGACCGGAAAAAGGCGGAGGACGATCTGCGGCAATCCGAAGAGCGGTTCCGGGACATGGCCCGCCTGCTGCCGGAAACCGTCTTTGAGGCGGATTTGAACGGGACCGTCACCTTTGTCAACGAACCTTCTTTCGACCGGTTCGGTTTCACCCGCGGCGATGTGGAAAAGGGCATGTCGCTCTTCAATGTTCTGGCCCCGGAAGACCGGGAGCGGGCGGGGGAGAACTTTCAACGAATCATTCGGGGGGAATCTCTCGGACTCAACGAATACATCGCGCAGAAAAAAGACGGGGCGCGGTTTCCGGTCATGGTGCACACCTCCCGCATTTTCAAAGAAGGGAAACCGGCGGGTTTCCGGGGGTTTCTCATTGATATTTCGGAGAAAAAAGCCATGGAGGAACAGCTTCTGCGCGCGCAGAAGCTGGAGGCCATCGGGACGCTGGCCGGCGGCATCGCCCATGATTTCAACAATCTGCTGATGGGCATTCTCGGAAACATTTCCCTGATGCTCATGAACATGGAGCAGGAGCATCCCTTCCACGAACGCCTCAAGAACATGGAAGAATATGTCCAGAAAGGCTCCAATCTGACCCGGCAGCTCCTGGGCTTTGCCCGGGGCGGCAAGTACGAGGTCCGGACGACTCACTTGGGCAAATTCGTCGCCCGAAGCGCGGAAGTGTTCGGCAGAACCAGAAAAGAAATATCCATTCACCATCAGGCGGAAAAAGACCTATGGTATGTGGATGTGGACCGCGGACAAATGGATCAGGTCCTGCTCAATCTTTTCGTGAACGCATGGCAGGCGATGCCCGGCGGAGGCCATTTGGATATTTCAGTGGAAAACACCGCGCTGGAGAATCAGGATGTCGCGGGCTTCGGCGTCCAGCCGGGAAGATTTGTCAAGCTGACGGTGAAGGACACGGGAATCGGCATGGATGAGGCCACGCGATTGCGCATTTTCGAGCCGTTTTTTTCCACCAAGAAGCGGGGGCGGGGCACGGGGCTTGGTCTGGCCTCTGTTTACGGAATCATCAAAAATCACGGCGGATTCATCAGCGCGGAGAGTGAAAAAGGAACCGGCAGCAGCTTCATCATCCATCTTCCGGCGTCTGAGAAAAAAGCCGACGAGGAAGATCAGCAGGAAAGCAGGCCCGCGCAGGGCCGGGGAACCATCCTGATCATCGACGACGAAGAAATGATTGTGGATGTCGGCAGTCAGATGCTGGAAGGGCTGGGATACAGCGTCCTGACCGCCGGCGGCGGCAGGAAGGGCGTTGATGTTTTTGCACGGAACGCGGAAATAATCGACTTGGTTATTCTGGACATGATCATGCCGGATTTAAGCGGCAGGGAAACTTTTGAGGCGCTTCGAAGCCGGAATCCCGCCGTGAACGTTCTGCTCTCCAGCGGCTACAGCCTGGACGGTCAGGCCAAGGAACTCATCGCCGAAGGCTGCCGGGGCTTTATCCAGAAACCCTTCACCATGGCGGAATTATCCCGCAAGGTCCGGGAATTTATTGAAAAATCGTAAGCATCCTTTCCCCTCCGACCGGCAAGCCGGAATCTTCGTCCCCTCGTGAAAATCCCGGGCAAGACAGGTGATCCGCCGCCGGATTCAGGGGCGTTTCTTTGCGGCGGCAAAGGCGGCGGCGCTTTCTCCGGCCACGTATCCGGTGGAAAATGCGGCCTGCAGATTATAGCCGCCCGTGTCCGCGTCGATGTCCATCACCTCGCCGCAGAAAAACAGGCCGGGAACTTTCTTCGAGGCCAGCGTTCGCGGATCGATCTCCCTGAGAGAAACGCCGCCCGCCGTCACGACGGCTTTGGCCAGCGGCAGCGGGGCCTGAAGGTTGAACCGCAGCGCCTTGAGCACGTCGATCATTTTCCCCCGCTCGGCGGCGCCAACCTGATGCGCCGGCTTGTTTTCGTCCACGCCGGAAAGAGCCGCGAGCGGGCCAATCATCTTTGCCGGAAGATAGTCTTTCCAGATCGTCGCTGTTTTTCTTTTGCCGAACGCGTTGAAATCTTTTTGCAGTCTTTTGCCGAGCTGCTCCCGGGTGACGGCGGGTTTTAAATCAATCAAAATGGAAACCGGCCCCTGTTCAAGGGCGTCCACCACGGCAAGACTCAAAAGCAGAATGATCGGCCCGCCCAGGCCGAAATGGGTAAACAGCATTTCGCCGAACCGGCTTTCGATGACCGGCGGACGGGGGGTTTTGCTTGCGCCGCGGCCGGAAACGTACGTCGGAGTGAGCGCATCGTCTATGGTCATGGCTTCTCCCTGAAACGCCGTGGCGCGGACATTGCGCAGGGATACGCCCTGCATCGACCGGGCAAGCGCCTGTTCCCGGACGACGAGCGGAACCAGCGCCGGTCTTGGTTTGACGATGGTGTGACCCAGCGCGGCGCTCAAGGCATAGCCGTCGCCTTCCGAACCGGTAGCCGGCCAGGAGGCGCCGCCGGTGGCGAAAATCACCGAGGAAGACAGACAGGAGCCGCCCGTTGTCTCAACGACAAAGAGGGAATCCGGGCGAAGCGCCACGGAAGTCACCCGGGCATGGAGCTGTCTGCGGACATGATGCTCTTCCAGGTATTGATGAAAAACCTGCAGCACGTCGCGGGCGTCGTCGGAAACGGGAAAAATTCTGCCGCCCCGCTCCGCTTTGGTCACGAGACCGTACCGTTCAAAAAACGCCAGCAGTTCGGGGCGGAAAAAGCGTGAAAACGCGCCGTGCAGAAAACGGCCGTTGGGCCCGTACATGGAAACAAAGGATTTCAGGTCCGCGGCGTTGGTCAGATTGCAGCGCGTTTTGCCGCTGACCAGAATTTTTTTGCCGCACCCCTCCATTTTTTCCACAAGCAGCACCCGGGCGCCCCGTTCGGCCGCCCGTCCGGCGGCCATCAACCCCGAAGCGCCTCCGCCCACCACCACAACATCGGCCTCCATCGCCGTCCGATCCATCACGGTATCTCCCTTGGCGACACCGCTATCACAGATGCAGGAAAACGGTCAATGGATTTGCCCGGTCCGGAACAAATCATATCCTTTGAGCAGCCGCATGGGACAACAGCCTGTTGAGAACCAAACCGGCCTGTGCTAAAGATTTACCGGCCCAACTTCCTTCTCAGGAGCGACCTTTGCAAACGCCAACCCGTATTCTATCATTGACCGCCAGAATGATACTGCAGGTCCGTCCCGCAGCGCGGACTTTCCTGCAGGGCTGGAAGGAGCGCGCGCGCCGGATTCCCGATCCTGAACTGCGGCGCCAGGCTCTGGCGAGCATTGAAGCCAAGACATTTCACTGCGAAGGAGGTTCTCTCTGCGGCCTCACGGCCGGACACTTCTGCCGTGAGGCCATTGAATTTATAGTCGCCTATCAAACCATCAGCGATTACCTGGACAATCTGTGCGACCGCAGCACCTCGCAGGACCCGGAAGATTTTCGCGCGCTGCATGAAGCCATGCTGCACGCCCTGACGCCGGAGGCGCCGCTTGCCGCCTATTACCGGTTCCGGCCCGAGCGGAATGACGGAGGCTATCTGGACGAACTGGTGCGGACCTGCCAAATGATTCTGGGCGGCCTGCCGGAATACCACAGGGTCGCGCCGTTCATCCGGGAACTGGCCGGCCTTTACGTGGACCTGCAGGTGCACAAGCATGTTCGTCCCGACGAGCGCGAGGAGCGCCTGAAGAAGTGGTTTGACGGCCTCAGGCCCGGTCTTCCTGAAATGGCCTGGTATGAATTCGCCGCCTGCGCCGGCTCCACGCTGGGGATTTTCTGCATGGTCTCGCTGCTGTTCGGAAAGCAGGATGCCGCGCCCGCCGTTGAACGGATCCGCAGGGCCTATTTCCCCTGGGTCCAGGGCCTGCATATTCTTCTGGACTATCTGATCGACCAGGAGGAGGACCGGCGCGAGGGTGATCTGAATTTTTGTTCTTACTATGAAAATCATGAACGGCTGACGCAGAGACTCGGTCATTTTTACCGCAGGGCGCAGGCGGGAGTGGCGGATCTGCCCGACGCGAAATTTCATCACCTGCTGATCAGCGGTCTTCTGAGCCTCTACCTGTCCGACCACAAGGTTTCCGGACAAAAAACAGTGCGGGCCGTCGCCAAAAAACTGCTCGCGCTGGGCGGGGCCGAAACCTTTTTCTTTTACCTGCAGTGCCGGATGTACCGCAGACTGCCCTGAGGCATTTTACCCCATCCATTGGGGCGTTATTCCTCATCCGCCGGTCCAATATGAAAGGAGCAGACCCTCTTTTAAAAATTTAACCGTCATTCCAAATGAATAGAGGTTGACAGATCGGTACGGAAACTGGCATAGTCATTGCTCAAAAAAACAAAAGCAAAAATAACCAGGGTGCCGACACTCTATGAAAAAAGTTTTGGTTTGTGCAATCGGGCTTGTCTTCCTTCTGGCCGTGTTCGCTTTCGCGGCCGAGAAACCGGGCGCCCATTCAGCGCAAAAGGTTGTTTCCAAAACAGCCACCATGAACGCCCGGGGCAAGGTTGTGGAAATTTCCGACAAGGCCGTACGGATTGAACGAAGCATCAAGGGAAGCGCGGAAATCATGGAGTTCGCCCTGGAAAACCCGGCTCCGGGCATCGCCGTGAATGATTTTGTCAAAATCGATTACACGATCAAAGACGGAAAAATGACCGCTTCCAGAATAGCCCAGCCGAAGGCCGAAAAAAATCATAGAAAAAATGAAACAAAACAGGTAAAGGAGAAATCGGCAGCCACTGCAAAATAAGGTCGATTGCCTGGTGACAGAGGGTGAGGAGTCCCTGAAAATTGATGGGTTCTTTTAAAACTATTAAAAAGGAGGATGTACAATGAAGCGTTTAGCATTACTGGTTGTGGCAGTTGTTTTCGCATTCGCCACCATGGCGATGGCCGCCGACAAGCCCGCCGTATCGACGGTGGAAGAGGTTCAGTCGGGAGCCACCAAGATTTCCGACGCGGATAAAGCCGCCGTGAAAGACGCGCAGAAAGCCGCCAAGGAAAAAAGAGCCGCGAAAAAAGCGGGCCTGGTCAAAAAAGAAAAGGTGAAGGCGCCGGAAGCCAAAAAAGGCGTCTCGACGGTTGAAGAAGTGCAGTCGGGAGCCACCAAGATTTCCGATGAAGACAAAGCCCTGATCGAAGCGCAGCGCAAAGCCAAGAAAGCCAAATAAGCCGCCTGGGCGATATACGTTTTTGCGGCATTGACAAAAAAAGGGACGGGAAAAACCCGCCCCTTTTTTTATGCCGGCCCCCGCCGCGGGAAGCCTTCGGGATCGCTCGAACTCCACGTGGTTTATTTCGCGCCTTTTTGTTATACATTTTTCCATGCTCAAAAGACTGCTGTCAAAAATTATCGATTACAACAACCATTTGACGCTCCGCGTCAGGCTGGTTGCGCTGACCGTGGCCGGCCTGGCGCTGACCATGGCCGTATGGGGGCTGATTCACCTGACCGCCCTTGACCGGATTCTGGTGGACCAGCAGGGAAAGCGCCTGGAAGGCGTCGCCGAAACCGTCAGCACCTTTTATCAGCACTTTCCGACCCGGCAGGGCATCGCCACGCTCGATTCCACGCTGAAAGATCACATCCAGACCGATGTGCGGCTGGCCCGCATCGATATTCTGGAAATCCGGCGCGGTTCCGTCAATTACGTTGCCGGCGCCAGCCGCGTAGCCTACGAATGGCCGGACCATCTCGTGGCGGAAACCGGCGCAAAGGGAAAATCCCTTTCCATGAAACTGGAAACGGAGGACGGACCTTCACTGGGCCTGCTGTATCCCGTCCCGGGGGACTCCAAAGACTCCCGCGTCGTCGTGGTCGGCATCATCGCTTTTTCCCGGGCCAACGCGGAAATCATGAGCCGCGCGCGGCGGCTCCTGCTGGTCAGCAGCGCGGGGCTTCTGCTGGCCATTCTCCTGCTTTTGGGCCTGAGCTACGGCTGGCTGATCGGCCGGCCGCTGGAGACGATCATCAACACCATCGATGAATTCCAGAAAGGGCGGTACGTCGAACGCATTCCCGCCGGCCGCCGTGACGAGTGGGGGCTTCTGGCCGATCATTTCAATCGAATGGCCGATGAAATTGAAAACGTCATGGAGCGCAATGACAACCTCACCCGCCATCTGGCCGATCGCGTCCGGGAAGAGACGCTCAACGTGATCGGCCTGCAGAAGCAGGTGGATGACTTGAAGCAGTTGACGGCCCTGGGGCACCTGACGGCCAATCTGGCCCATGATCTGGGAACGCCGCTTCATTCCATCGCCGGACTGGCCCGGCTGCTTCTGGAGCGGGAAGGCTGGCCGCCGGATGTGGCGCACAAGCTGAACGTGATCGTCGAACAGACGCAGCGGCTGGACCACGTCATTCAGAATGTCCGCAAGGCTACGCGTCTTCCCGAACCGCATCTGGAGCGCATGACCGTCCATCACATTCTGAGTGAAACGCTGCCGCTGGTGGAGCCCCTGATCCAAAAAAACCGGATCGCCATCGAGGTGCGGCTGGAACGGTCCGCTGCGTCTTTGTACGCCGACCGCTACCGGATTCAAACCGCGCTTTTGAACATCCTGCAAAACTCCATCGAGGCCATGTCCGGCGGCGGCGTCATCCGCCTCTCGGCCGAAGATGACCGGGCGGCCCGCACCATCGCCATTTCGATTGCCGACAACGGACCGGGCATCGCGGCGGATCTTCTGAAAAGAGTCTGCGACCCCTTCGTCAGCTCTCGTCAGGGGGAAGGCATGCGCGGCCTGGGGCTGGCCATTGTCCGGGACATCATCCGGGCCCATAACGGCCGCATGGACATTCAAAGCACACCGGAAAGCGGCACGACGGTCGTCCTGTACCTGCGGATGGCCGACGCCGCCGCGGATTGATGTTTATTTTTCCTGCAGGCCGTAGCGGCGGATTTTCGTGCGCAGGGTTTTGCGGTCGATCCCAAGAATCTCGGCGGCCCTGGACTGGTTCCAGTCCGTCTTTTTCAGGGTCTGAACAATCTGCTCACGCTCGGCTTCTTCCAGGGGCGTCCATTGCGGCCCGTCGGCCTGCGCTTTGACGGCCGCCCGGGTCCGGAACCGGTCCGGCAGATTTTCCGGCAAAATGACCACGAACGGCGAAAGCAGCAGCGTCTGCCGCAAAACATTTTCCAGTTCGCGCACATTGCCCGGCCAGTCATAGGCCATGAGGGTTTCCATGGCTTCCGGTGAAACCCGAACATCGGGATAGCCCAGTTTCTTCAGCATCGTTTCGATCAGCAAAGGAATATCCGGCCGCCGCTCCCGCAGGGGCGGAATGCGCAGGCGGACGATAAAGCGATACAGAAGATCCAGGCGGAACCGGCCGGCGGCGACTTCTTCATCGACATTTTTATTGGCGGCGGCAACGACGCGCACCGCGACGTGGCGAACATCATGTCCGCCGATCCGGCGGACCTCGCCGTCCTGCATGAACCGAAGCAGCTTGCTTTGCAGCGCCGTGGACATTTCCGTGATCTCATCGAGAAAAATGGTGCCGGCGGAGGCGGATTCAATCAGCCCCACATGCTGATGATCCGCGCCGGTAAAAGATCCTTTTTCGTAGCCGAAAAGCTCCGATTCGAGCAGGTTGTCGGGGATCGCGCCGCAATGCACGACGACGAAAGGCTTCTGGCGGCGCGAGGACATGGAATGCAGCGACCGGGCGGTCAGCTCCTTGCCGGTGCCGCTTTCGCCTTCGATGAGCACGCTCGCCTGGGAATCGGCGACGCGGGCAATCTGCTTGTAGAACTCCACCATGACGGGCGAAGAGCCGATCAGCTTGGTTTCATCGGCGTCTTCCGCGGGCTCGATCAACCGCTTTTTGCGCAGCTCGCGCACCTCCAGCACTTTTTTCACCAGCGCGCGGCAGTCTTCCGGCGAAAAAGGCTTGCTGATGTAATCCCACGCTCCCAGCCGGATCGCCTCCATGGTGGTTTCCAGAGAACCGTAGGCGGTCATCAAAATCACGGGCAGATTCGGCCATCTTTTCTGAATTTCGCTTAAACATTGCAGGCCGTCCATTCCGGGCATGCGAATGTCGGACATCAGCAGATCATAGTCGGAAAGATCCAGCGTCAGTGCGGCCGGAGCGGAAGTAAAAGCTGTGACGTCGTAGCCTTCGCGCTGGAGCGCTTCCTGGAGAAATTCACAGGCGACGGCATCATCATCAATCACGACTATGCGGGCTTTCATAAAAAACACCTGCGGCCATTGACAAGGGAAAAGCTCATGGCAGGGCCGCCACGAAATAGCCCTTGAGCTTTCTGCTGCCCAGCGCGTCCCGGGCCGTCAGCTCGCAGCGGATTCTTGTCTCTCCGTTTTCTTCGTATTTGTCCACTACTTTGCCGGTCACCGTGATGGTCGCCCGGTCTTTTGTGTTGGAATAATCGTTCAGATCGACCGGCTGGGTCATGCTGAGGAAATGCACGGAGAATTTTCTTAACCATCGATTGTCGATCCAGGAAGTGATGGCCTGGCCCGCGATCCCCATGATAAACATGCCATGGGTAATGACCGTCTCCAGCCCTACCGCCTTCGCGAAAGTTTCATCGTGATGCAGGGGGTTGAAGTCCCCGGAAGCGCCTGCGTAGCGCACCAGGTGCGTTCGCGTGATGGGAGCGGACGTGTAGGGCGGCATGATGTCACCGATTTGAATTCCGTCAAAAACCAGCGCCATGCCGATCAGCCTCTCTCCATGAAGGTCGTGCGCGCCCTGATGACCAGCACGCCGTGCTGATTGATCATGTCCGTTTGCAGGACGGTCACCTGCATATACCTGCTTTTCTGCTCCTTTTTCCCTCTTTCGTACATCTCCACCACTTTCATGCTGCGGGTAATGACATCCCCCGCGCAGACCGGAGCAAAATACTCGTATTCTTCCTTGGTGTGCAGCAGCTTGGTCAGATCGGCCCCCACGGCTTTGATCGTGCCGAGAAGACCGCCGCCCGTCCAGAAGACATGGCTGGTGGGAAAAGTGGGAGGCGTGGGGATGTTTGCATATCCCGCCTTTTTCGCGGCATCGGCATCCCGGTAATGGGGGTGAATCTGCTCCGTATCTTCCTTCTGCTCGAGCGCCGCGACAAATTCCGCGATTTTGTTTTTTTCCACCCGGATGGAATAAACGGGAAACTCCATGCCGAGTTTTGACCGATCCGCCATAACCGCCTCCGCCTGGTCACCCAAAAATCACGCCTGTCCTATCACATCCGGACCGGAATTTCACGTTGAAATGGACCGGCACCGGAAAGTCTCTTGACAAACCACACGCTCCGCCTGTATTTTTGCGCGCCATGAAATGTTGCGCTCACTGTCAAAAAGAAATCCCCGAAGGCGAACCGGCAGGCCGGCAGGCGCAATGCCCCTTCTGCGGAGCGGATCTGCACATCTGCCTGAACTGCGTCTTTTATGAACCGGGGATCTACAACGACTGCCGGGAAAGCCAGGCCGAGCGGGTTGTGGAAAAAAGCCGCTCCAATTTCTGCGACTACTTTCAATACCGGACCGGCGCGGCAAAACCCGGCCGGCGGCCGGCCGACCTTCAGGAAAAGCTTGGCGCCCTGTTCAAAAAATAAACGCCGAAGAGCCGCTGATTTTATTTCTTTCCCCCGGTCAGCATCGCGGCCAGCTCCGGCATCCGTTCGAGCAGTTCATCTTCGCGGCCGGCCGGACACTTGATCGATCCCGCGGCCAGCGTTCCCAGGGTTTCAATATCCATCCGTTTGGCCTGCAGGAGGCTGGTGTTTCCCAGCACGGCCAGATTTCCCGTCACCGCCTCGCTGGCCGCCAGCCATTTGGCGGCCCGGACGGCCTGCTTTTTATCCACCAGACCGGACTGTTGTAATTTATACTCCTCCAGGAATTTCACCATGTTTTCCCTCTGGATCAGCACGAAATTTCCGGAATGGTGCAATGCTTCGCGCAGTGCCTCCGTCAGAATCAGGCCCGCTACCTTCATCGGCTCCGAGGCTTCAAAATCGTAAACGATCAGTCGCGGCCCTGCCTTCTTCTGATCCCCGGGGTTGAGCGCCCGCTCCAGCTCCTTTTCAAACGCCCTTTGCTTTTCGACCGCGGCAGGGGGCGGGGGCGTCTTTTGAAGCGTAGCGGCCGGGGCCTTGTCTTTTGAAGCCTGCGCGGCCTGCAGTCCTTTTTCCAGGGGCTGCGATCCAGCGGCTGCCTTTTCCTCCAAAGGCGGCGGGACCGTCTTTTCGTCCCGCCCAGATCCTTTCGTCGCGATTTTTCCTTTGCGGACGGCTGTTCTCATCAGGTCGCCCCTGGCTTCCTGAAAGATCTGGCGGAATTGAATTTTTACCGCTTCTCCGCCCGCAAGCGTTTTTTGCTCTTTGTTCATCGCCCGCAGCATCGTGGACGGAACGTAGCCTTCCGCGGCAAACTCTTTTCCCGAATGCAAATTCATCAGCCGCGTGTCGAACTGGAGGTGGATGGCGAAACTGCGCTCGGAAACCAGCGCGTAGTCGGCATGAAGGGCACGGCCCACCTCACGGACCAGCCGGCAGTCATCGGCCAGCCACTCCCAGCCCGCAGGTTTTTGAGTCCCGAGAGCGGCCCGAAGGTCGCTGTCGGCGACCACTTCGTAAATGCCCTGCTGACGGAGCCGCTCACCGATGGCCTTTTTTTGAATTCGATCAAATTCCTCCGGCGAAACCGGCCAGAAGACAGGGCCTTTCGCGGATTTGAATTCCGTCGTCACCGCGACGACAAAGACCCGAAGCTTCGCCGTAGGAGGCGGCGGGGGCAGCTGTGAAATCCGGACCGCCGCGGACGCCCAACCGCAGCAGAGAAAAAACAGAACCACCAAGGTCACCCTGAATGTCAGAACTCTCATGGTTTTCCTCCCGACGCTTTTCATGCCCTAAAGATCATACAAGGTTTCATCGAGGCGGGGCTTTCGCACCGCGGACTTTCCGGCCTTCTTTTTTTCCCCGAACGGATCTTCCGCCGACAGAAGTTCCCCCATCTCTTCATCGATCTTATCCGGATCCTCGCCCGCCTCCAGGCGCCTGAGCGCTTCCTGGAAGCTGTCCCCCAGCTTCATGCCGGCGGCATCCGACAATTTGCGCATCAGGTCGGCGGCGGCGCGCGGATCGTCCTCCCGAATATTTTCGGCTTCCGCCGCAAGCTGCATCATGGCTTTTTCCATTTTGCTCTCATCCATGCCCCGGAAAGGATCCGGTTCTTCCCCGTCTTTGGCCCTTCCGGTAATCGTCGAAAAAAGGGACACCCGGCGCGAAAGCTTCACGTTTTTGCACCTCGGACAGGAGGGAATTTTGTCGGTATTGACCGACCGGGAAAAGAAATTATAGATCGTATTGCACTTTCGGCAATAAAATTCATAAATCGGCATATCCGCCACTCCCTCGCTTTTGCCGCTTTTATAAAACATTGTCCGCAAATATTCAACCGGTTCACAAACCGGGCCGTTGTTCAGCCGGATTGAGAAGAAGGCGGGCGGCCTGCGCGCAACGGTTTCCGTCGGGGATACAGCAGGCCTTCCCGCGTCAGGACCGCGACCGGCCATTCCACGCCGCGAATAAAAGCCAGCTCGGCCTGAAAGCCGCCTTCCCGGGGCTGCCAGTTTTGAGGCGTCACAAATTCCATCTCCCACGCCGGCTGGCCGTCCATGGAAATCACCCCATGAAAGGACTCATGAACATTCGATTCCGCATCGGTCCATTGATGAAGAGAAATCTCGACCGTACCCGGCTGCTTCACGCCTTCGCGTAAACCTCTCACGGCGTTGGCAATGTGCGGGGCGGTCTGCCGAACGGCAAACGCGAGGATCGACAAAGCCAGCGCGATTCCCAAAAAAAACGGATTGCGGGTAACAGCGCCGGCCAGCGCGGCGGACGCGGCGAGCACAACGGCGGCCAGGCGCGCCGGTTCCCACAGGGTGCCTGAGCCTGCCCTGGTCAATTCGGCAATTTGTTCTTCCAGTTTCATGGTACATGGATTACCGGATAGGCCCGACCGGGTCAAGATGCAAAAAAGGGTTCGTCTCCGGTTTGATGGACGGACCCGGCGGAAAGGTCCGCCGCTGGTGAAAAACATTGATAAAAAACGGCAATCCATATATAAGCCTGAGTCAGTCTGGTAAAGGAGCCGTCGATCCATGTTCGGTATTGGAGTACAGGAGCTGATTATCATCGCGATTATCGCGCTGTTGATCGTCGGGCCCAAAAAGCTGCCCGATCTGGCCAAGACGCTGGGCAAGGGCTTCCGGGACTTCAAAAATGCCACAGAAGGCGTTACGGAGAACCTGAAAGACGCCTTGAAGGAAGAGGACAAACCCAAATCCGACGATCACCTGAAGGACTCTCTGCCGTTTGACAAAACGGATGCGGAAGAGGCGAAAAACGAAGCCCCCGAAGATGATGCCGGGAAAACCTGAACTTCAACGCCATTTCCGCTATTTCAAACCCGGCATAACAGGCGCGTGATGGAAACCGACGAAGATTCGAAAATGTCTTTGACCGAACATCTGGTCGAGCTGCGCAAAAGACTGACCAACGTGCTCATTGCCGTGGGCATCGGTTTTCTGGCCTGTTATTCTTTCAAAGACTACCTGTTTGCCGTCATCACCAAGCCGCTGACGGAGGCTCTCCCCAAAAGCAGTTATCTGATTTACACGGGCTTAACGCAGGCTTTCTTTACCTACATGAAGATCGCTATTTTTTCTTCCCTGGTGCTGACCAGCCCCTTCATTTTTTACCAGGTATGGAAATTCATCGCGCCCGCGCTGCTTCCGCGGGAGAAAAAATACGTGGTGCCTTTCGTCCTGTCCTCCACGCTGCTTTTTGCAGGCGGCGTGCTGTTCGGCTATTTTGTCGTGCTTCCGCCGGCTTTCCGGTTTTTTGTCAGTTTCAATAATGAATTCCTGCGGGCCATGCTTTCCTTCAACGAATACCTTTCGCTGTTTATCAAATTTCTTTTGGGATTCGGTCTCTCGTTCCAGTTGCCCGTTCTGGTCTTTTTTCTCGCCAAACTGGGCATCGTCACCGACCGGATGCTCTCCCAATACCGCAAGTACGCCATCCTGCTCATGTTTGTCGCCGCCGCGATCCTCACGCCTTCACCGGACGCGTTTAGCCAGATCCTGATGGCGATCCCCTTGCTGTTTCTGTATGAAGTCAGTATATTTGTGGCAAAGTTTGCCGCCGGGAAAAAAGAAGTCCCCCCGCAGGCCGAAGAGCCGGGCGCAGAAGAGGAAGTTTGAAGATGTCTCCACGCAAAGATAAAAACAGCCGGCGCGGACCGGGAGGCAAACGGTCCGTCGCGCTTAAAATCGCCCTGGCGGTGTTTTTGATTCTCCTCGCGGCCGGAGCCGGCACAGCCGTGGCCTACCGGGTCATGACGATGGATCTGCCCGGCATCGACGCGCTCAAGGATTACCGGCCCAGCATCGCGTCCCGTGTTCTGGACGAAAACGACCTGCTGATCGACGAGTTTTTCCTGGAAGACCGCAAGATGATCAATATCGCCGACGTCCCGAAACTGGTTCAGTACGCGTTTGTCGCGGCGGAGGATTCCCGCTTTTACAAGCACCGGGGAGTCGATCTGCTTAGCATTTTCCGCGCGCTGTTCAAAAACGTGGAAGCGGGCAAAATCGTGCAGGGCGGCAGCACCATCACCCAGCAGGTCGCCAAGCTGATGTATCTCACGCCGGAGAGAAAATATGTCCGAAAGCTCAAGGAAGCCATTCTGTCCTACCGCATCGACAAATACCTGACCAAGGATGAAATCCTCCACCTGTACCTGAACCAGATTTATCTGGGGCACGGCACCTACGGAATCGAGTCGGCGTCGACAGGCTACTTCGGCAAAAGCGCGAGGGCGCTGACGCTGCCGGAAGCCGCGCTCCTGGCCGGCTTGCCGAAAGCCCCCACCACCTATTCCCCGTTTCTCAACTTCAAGCGGGCCAAACAACGGCAGCTCTACGTCCTGGCGCGCATGGAAGAAGAAGGCTTCATCACGAAAGACCAGATGAACCAGGCGGCAGCCGCTCCCCTGAGCCTGAGGCCCATGAAGCCGAAAGACAAAGTCGCCGCCTACTTTGTCGAACACGTCCGCCGCTACGTGCAGGAGAAATACGGCGCGGACGTTTTGTACAAGGAGGGTCTCACCATCTATACAACGCTGAATCTCCCCGCGCAGACCGCGGCCCGTGACGCGCTTTTGCGGGGGCTTTCGGAAATGGAGGGCCGGAACAAATACGCCAGAGGACTGGTGCAGGGCGCGCTGTACTGCATGGACGTGAAAACCGGCGCGATCCGCGCCATGGTCGGGGGACGGGACTTCGCCAAAAGCGAGTTCAACCGCGCCGTTCAGTCGCGGCGCCAGCCGGGCTCCGCCTTCAAGCCCCTGATTTACACGGCCGCGTTCGACAAGGGCATGACGCCCTCCACGCGGTTTGTGGATTCTCCGATTATTCTGGAAGATCCGTCGCAGGCCGACGGGCTCTGGAAGCCGAAAAATTTTGACGAAAAATTCCAGGGACCGATTACCATGAGAACGGCTCTGGTGCAGTCCCGCAATGTCGTCACCGTCAAGATCCTGCAGGAAATCGGCATCGACTATGCCATCTCCTATGCGGCCAATCTGGGCATTGAATCGCCGCTGGCGGCGAATCTCTCCCTGGCGCTGGGCTCGGCGGGCGTCACCGTGCAGGAAATGGTCCGCGCCTACGGCGTTTTGGTAAACGGCGGAAAAAAAGTCACGCCTTACTTCATCCGGAAAATTGTCGACCGCACCGGAAACGTTTTTGAAGAAACCAAGCCGGAGTCGGAGCAGGTCATCGACCCCCGCATCGCCTTTATGACGACCTATATCCTGCAGGACGTCGTGGAAAGCGGCACGGGCCGCCGGGTCAAAAGCATCGGCCGGCCGGTCGGCGGCAAAACGGGAACCACCAACGACGTCCGCGATGCCTGGTTCATCGGCTTCACCCCTTCCCTGATCACCGGCGTCTGGGTCGGCTTCGACCAGGAAAAATCCCTGGGAGGCCACGAAGTGGGCGGCCGCGCGGCGGCGCCGATCTGGCTGTACTTCATGGAAAAAGCTTTGCAGGGGAAACCCGCGGAAACCTTTCCGGTTCCCGCGGGCATCGTTTTCATCAGCGTGGATGCAAGGACCGGCAGGCCGGCACCGGGCGGCGGGCCCGGCACCCTTCAGGAATGCTTTCTGGACAGCGCTCCGCCAGGTGAAGACGGCAATGAATGTTTCGGGGAAAGAGAAGAACTGTTTCGATAAAAATGCGGCCCGCGCGGAGAATGCCCTTGACAAAGAAAGGTTTTTTCGCTAAAAAGAGCCGTAATTAAAAAGGATGTCATGATGTTTTTGAAAGATTTCGACAGCGGCAGAATTTGGACCCAGGCCATTGCAGGACGGCTCGCAGTAGTCGTCGTACGAATGGGGTCTGCCGCTCTGTATCTTTAAAAACTGAAGATACAAGCCGCGGGCCCCAAAAAGCCCGCGGCTTTGTTTTATGAAGACCAAGCCGCTTTTTTCAAAAGAAACAGGCGGCTTTTTTAATGGAATCTGAAATCAGAAAGGAATAGGGAGTCACGCCAATGAAGCTCAAAGGCACGGAAATTCTGCTCAAAGCGCTGGAAGAGGAAAAGGTGGACATCATTTTCGGCTACCCGGGCGGAGCGGTGCTGGATATTTACGATCAGCTCTACAAAAGCAATTTCCGGCATATTCTCGTCCGGCACGAGCAGGGCGCGGTGCACGCGGCCGACGGCTACGCCCGCGCAACCGGCAGGGTGGGCGTTTGCCTGGTCACATCCGGCCCCGGCGCCACCAACACCGTCACCGGCATTGCCACGGCCAACATGGATTCCATTCCTCTGGTGGTTTTTACCGGCCAGGTGCCCACGGGGCTCATCGGCAACGACGCTTTTCAGGAATGCGACATCACCGGCATCACGCGCCCCTGCACCAAGCATAACTTCCTGGTGCGCAACATCGAAGAGCTGGCGATGACGATCAAGGAAGCCTTTCATATCGCCCGCTCCGGCCGGCCGGGGCCGGTGCTGGTGGATCTGCCCAAGAACGTCATGGCGGCGCAGACCGATTACGATCCGGCCAACGTTAAAATCCGCAACCACGAAGCCGTTTACAAGCCGGCGCCCAAAAAAATGGCCAACGTCCTGGAAATGCTCGAGCGGGCGCAAAAGCCCCTGATCATGACGGGCGGCGGCGTCATCCTTGGCCGGGCCGCCGAGGAGTTGACCCGGCTGGCGCGCCGCTTTCGGATTCCCGTCACCGGCACGCTCATGGGCCTGGGATCCTTTCCGGGAAGCGATCCGCTGTGGCTGGGCATGCTGGGCATGCACGGCACCTATTACGCCAACATGGCGGTCAGCAACTGCGATCTGCTGCTGGCGGTGGGCGTCCGCTTTGACGACCGCGTGACCGGCACGATCGACACGTTTGCGCCCAACGCCAAAATCGTCCACATCGACATCGATCCCTCTTCCATCAACAAGAACGTGACCGTGGATCTGCCGATCATCGGCGACACCAAAGCCGCCCTCTCGGATCTGCTGCGCTTCCTCGACGAGCACCATTACGAGCCGGACAGCGCCGGGCGGCAGGCCTGGCTTTCCGAAATTGCCCAATGGCGGGAAAAGGCGCCGCTCACCTACTGCCGGAACGGCGAGATCATCAAACCGCAGTTCGTCATTCAAACGCTTCATCGGCTCACCGGCGGCGACGCCCTCATTACGACCGAGGTCGGCCAGAACCAGATGTGGACGGCGCAGTTCTTCGGATTCGACCGGCCCAACTCCTTTATCACTTCCGGCGGACTGGGCACGATGGGGTTCGGACTGCCCGCGGCGATCGGCGTGAAGTGCGCCTTCCCCGACCGGCAGGTCGTGGACATCGCCGGCGACGGCAGCATTCAGATGAACATTCAGGAACTGGCCACCGCCGCCCAGTACAACATCGCCGTCAAGGTGGTTTTGCTCAACAACGGCTATCTGGGCATGGTGCGCCAGTGGCAGGAGCTCTTTTATGAAAAACGCTATTCCTTTACCGATATGACCTACGCGCCGGATTTCGTGAAACTGGCGGAGGCGTTCGGCGTCGCCGGCCTTCGGGCGACCAAGCCCGACGAAGTGGAAGACCTTTTGCGGCAGGGTCTGGCCATGGACAGGCCCGTGCTCATGGATTTTCGCGTGTCGCGCGAAGAATGCGTTTACCCCATGGTTCATCCGGGCGAGTCGATCAGCCAGATGGCTCTGGGCACCCGGGAAATGATCAACTGATGAGATCGGCAAAATAACGGTACGGAGAGGTTACCCATGGAAAAAAAGGACCACATCATTTCAATCTTGGTGTACAATAAACCGGATGTGCTGGCCAGGATTGCCGGAACGCTGGGCGGCAAGGGCTACAACATCGACAGCCTTTGCGTGAACACGACCACGCAAAAGGACATCTCGAAAATCGTGATGACCACCAGCGGGTCTCAGGCCACCGTCACCCGGATTGAAAATCAGCTCCAGCGGCTCGTGGACGTCATATCCGTCGACGACCTGACCAACGTCGAATCCATTCATCGCGAAATGGTGCTGGTTCGGCTGAACCGGACGGCGCACAATACACAGGCCGTCAAAGACGCCGTCGACGCCAACAAATGGAAAGTCATTTTGTCGGGTGACGCGTTTGTGATCATCGAAATTACCGGAGACAAAACGCAGATCGACTTTGCCCTGGCGCGGCTGGAGCCGCTGGGCGTCGCCGACATCACCCGCACGGGCCTGGTAGCTTTGAAGCTTGAAGATTAACATTAACCATCAACAATGATTCTTAAAAAATAACAGGGGGTTTTATGGCAAAAATCAATTTTGGAGGTACCGTTGAAGACGTGGTGACCTCGGAAGAGTTCACCGTGAAAAAAGCCCAGGAAGTGCTAAAAAATGAAGTGATCGCCGTTCTGGGGTACGGCGTGCAGGGCCCCGCGCAGGCCTTCAACATGAGAGACAACGGCGTGAGCGTCATCATCGGCCAGTCTCCGGAAGACAAGCCGTACTGGGAGAAAGCCATCGCCGACGGCTGGGTGCCCGGCCAAACGCTTTTCCCGATTGAAGAAGCGGTGGAGAAAGCCACCATCATCCAATACCTCGTGTCCGACGCGGCGCAGATGATCCTGTGGCCGAAAGTCAAACCGCACCTGAAAAAAGGCGATGCGCTTTATTTCTCGCACGGTTTTTCCATCGTTTACAAAGAACAGACCAGCGTGATTCCTCCGGATTTTGTCGATGTCATCATGGTTGCGCCCAAAGGTTCCGGCACCAGCGTCCGCCGCAATTTTGTTGACGGCAGCGGCATCAACTCCAGTTTCGCCGTTCACCAGGACGCAACCGGCCGCGCTATGGAGCGCACGCTGGCTCTGGGCATCGCCATCGGCTCGGGCTTTCTCTTCCCGACCACCTTCCAGATGGAAGTTTACAGCGATCTCACCGGCGAACGCGGCGTGCTGATGGGCGCGCTGGCGGGAATGATGGAAGCGCAATACGCGGAACTGCGCCGCCACGGCCACACGCCCAGCGAGGCCTTCAATGAAACGGTGGAAGAGCTCACGCAGAGCCTGATCCGCCTGGTCGGAGAAAACGGCATGGACTGGATGTACGCCAACTGTTCGGCGACGGCCCAGCGCGGCGCGCTCGATTGGCGGCATAAATTCCGCAAGGCGGTGGAGCCGGTTTTCGCGGAGCTTTACCAGTCCGTCGCCGCCGGCAGGGAAACGGAAATCGTCCTGCGCGTCAACAGCGCTCCGGACTACAAGGAGAAGCTCAACGCGGAGCTCGCGGAAATGCGCAACTCCGAAATGTGGCAGGCCGGCGCGGCTGTGAGGGAATTGAGGCCGGAAAAAAGAAAGAAATAATCCATGATCTCCCCTCCCTCCGCGGGAGGGGCGGGGAAAGGGTGATTAATAAATAGCCCCCTCCCCTTAATCCCCGCCCGCCAGGGGCGGGGAAATTGGCTGGAAGCCGCCGCTCAGGCGGTGAGACAATTGTACAACGTAAAGGGAGAGTAAACATGCGAAGCGATCTCATGAAAAAGGGACTGGAGCGGGCGCCGCACCGTTCGCTCTTTAAAGCAATGGGATATACCGATGAAGAAATTGCCCGGCCGCTCATCGGCGTGGTCAATTCCGCCAATGAAATCATTCCCGGCCATATTCATCTGGATTTAATTACGCAGGACGTAAAAGCAGGCATCCGCATGGCCGGGGGAACCCCCGTTGAATTTCCCGTCATCGGCGTCTGCGACGGCATCGCCATGAACCACGCCGGCATGAAATATTCTCTGGCGAGCCGGGAGCTGATCGCCGATTCCATTGAGATCATGGCGATGGCCCATCCGTTCGACGCGCTGGTGTTCATTCCCAACTGCGACAAGATTGTTCCCGGCATGCTCATGGCGGCTCTGAGGCTCAACATTCCGTCCATTTTTATCAGCGGCGGCCCGATGCTCGCGGGCAAGATTCAGGGCAAATCCGTCGATCTCATCTCCGTGTTTGAAGGCGTCGGCGCGGTCAAGGCCAAAAAGATGAATTCGTCGCAACTGCAGCAACTGGAAGACTGCGCCTGCCCCGGCTGCGGGTCCTGTTCCGGCATGTACACGGCCAACTCGATGAACTGCGTCACGGAAGCCCTGGGCCTTGGGCTACCCGGGCACGGCACGATTCCGGCGGTGCTTTCCGCCCGGCATCGCCTGGCCAAATACGCGGGCATGAAAATCATGGATCTGCTCAAAAAGAACGTCAAACCCCGCGACATTGCGACGCCAGCCGCCTTCAAAAACGCCATTGCCGTCGATATGGCGCTGGGCTGCTCCACGAACACCGTTTTGCACATTCCGGCCGTCGCCCACGAAGCGGGCATCACGCTGGATCTGAATCTGTTCAACAAAATCAGCGCAAAAACAGCCAATATCTGCAAACTCAGTCCCGCCGGGCCGCACCACATCGAAGACCTCGACGCGGCGGGCGGCATCCAGGCCGTCATGAAAACGATCGCCGGACTGGGCGTCATCGACGAGAAGTGCCTGACCGTCAGCGGAAAAAAAGTGGGCGCCAATTTAAAGACCGCCCGGGTCCTCAACGAAGCCGTCATCCGGCCGCTCAATAATCCCTATTCTCCGCAGGGCGGCATCGCCATTCTGCGGGGGAACCTCGCGCCGGACGGCGCGGTGGTCAAGCAGTCCGCCGTGGCGCCCGCCATGCAGGTGAACGAAGGCAGGGCCCGCGTGTTCGATTCCGAGGACAGGGCCATTGCCGCCATCATGGACAGAAAGATCAAACCGGGCGACATCGTCGTCATTCGCTACGAAGGTCCCAAAGGCGGGCCGGGCATGCGCGAAATGCTCTCCCCCACGTCGGCGATCGTCGGCATGGGCCTGGACAAATCCGTTGCACTGCTCACCGACGGGCGCTTCAGCGGCGGCACGCAGGGCGCGGCCATCGGCCACATTTCCCCGGAAGCGGCGGAAGGCGGGCCGATTGCGCTGGTGAAGGAAGGCGATATCATCGCCATCGACATTCCGGCCAAGACGCTGACGTTGAAGGTGGATGAGGCGGAACTGGACAAGCGCCGCAGGACGCTCAAACCCTGGACGCAGGCAATCACCACCGGCTATCTGGCGCGCTATGCAAAAATGGTCACTTCCGCTTCTACGGGGGCGGTGTTCAAAGATTAATTCACAACCGGCAGGGCCCGGCGTGAGCCGGGCCTTTTTTTTCAGACGATTTCTTTGATTTTCAAATCCAGCTTCCAGAAGGCCAGATCGATCCTTTTTAAAATTTCGGGCACCTTTTCCCGCGCCAGCGGTTCGTCCTTTTCACGCCAGGTCCAGTATTCCGGCATGTAAATGATCCACTCCAGTTCTCCTCCGACGTCGGGCCGGTCTTCCATCTCCAGGTGGATGCTTTTTTCTCCTTCCCGGTACGCGAGGATTTCCGGAGAAAGGAGCTCAATTTTCCAGCCCACAGAGCTTTCCACGCTGTTTTTGCCGACAATTCGCAAAGTTTCTTTCATGATTCCCATTCCGATGGCGGAGCATTCACCCGCGTCAGTTCCATTCAGCGATCATCACACCGAAGCTGATCCGGTTCGTGCTTTTGTTGTAGTCCATCAGCCCTTCGCCGTAGCCGTTGAAATACTGGACATAGAAGCTGAATTTGTCGGTCAGGTATTTGTTCAGCGTCTCTTCGGAAACCACGGACCCGAGCATGAGTTGACCCAGCGCAAGCGGAGGAATGCTCCACTCCAGCTGCACGGCGCCCAGATTCTCCCGCCGCAGATTGTTGCGCAGCATGACGGCAAACCGCTGTTTTTTCCAGAAATACGACGCCCAGAGTTCGCCGTATCCCATGTAGCGGAGAATGTCGGAATTGTCGTCCTTGCTCTCATCTTCGGGAAGGCGGTACCAGGTCTTGAGCTGCAGGGCAAATTCATTTCTTTCCAGGCCGATGTTGGCCACGACCCGGTTCCAGCTTCGGGACAGCGGACGCGACCGTCCGTTGGACTGGTGGTTGAGGCCGACCTGCAAGAACCGGCCTTTGAAGCCCAGGAGATCGTAATCGGTGCGCAGATTGACGAGCATTTCCGGCTCGTAGTTCGTGTCCCGAAACGGCGATGAAAATGCGGAATTGTAAAGCTGCCAGAAACAAAGCTGCGTATAGGCAATCCACACATCCGCGCCCCGGACCACCTTCACGCGGCCATAGACTCCCTGAAGCGAATCCTGAAACACATCCTCCCAGATCTTGGCCTTGAAGCTGATCTGGAATTTGGCTTCATTATGCTGCGCTTTGGCCGAGGGGTCGTATTCCAGATTCGCCTCATCATTAGGCGACGAATTATAGGCGACCGGCAGAAAATAGTTCATCCGGTGCGGTCTGATCACAAAAGAATGACTGCGGTGGTCCGTGTCCAGATCCCACTCTTTGGTCATGACGGAGAGCCGGACCGGCTCCGGAGCGTCCACCCGGCCTAAAGGCGCGGATTTGTCTTCCGCATGCGTAACGTGAGGCGCTGTTTTCACTTTTCCCGCAAGCTCATCGAAGCACTGCAAACGCGCTGCATCCTCCTGGATCCCCGCGCAAATAGCCAGACGATCTTCCACTCCGGCATCAGCAAGGCAAAGGCAAGGCAAACCGATCAAAACAAGGGCCAGTGCCAGGAGGCCGCCCCAAAGCGCCTTGCCCGCCTGCCGCTTTCTGAAACACACCATTTTCTCCTCCTTTCCACCGGACGGCGACGGTCCGGCGCGCCGCGACCGCAAGTCCTTCCTTTGACATTGCAACGGCCCGCGGCTTCTGATAGACTTCCGGCGAATGTTTAAACAGATGATCTGGAATAATGCAACGGGCTGCTAACACGGGCTCGTGGGCCGCTGCATCGGAGCCGGAAAAATGAAAATCATGTCAAAAACAGTCCGTATCCTTCTTGTGATCATGATCGTCGCGGCGCTTGGCGGCTGCGCGCTTTTCAAGCTGCGCGAGGACGTCCGGATTTCCAAGGATTCCTGCCTGCTTTTCGGCGAAGTCCTCCATCCGTCCAAACAGCAAAAACCCATTATCGTGGTCGCCTACAGCCGGTCCGACGGAATCATCCAGGTCGCCGATTATGCCGTATTGTCGGAGGCCGGGCAGTACGAATTGCTGGCCCAAGAGGGGAGCTATGAAATTTTTGCCTTTGAGGACGTCAACGGATCCCTCTCCTATGACCCGGGTGAACCGGGCGGCTTCTACGGGAAGCCCGATCCGGTGAAAACGCAGATGGGCGGTGTCATCGTGGGATTGGACATAATGCTCGATGCTTCCGGCAAAAAACCGGCGCCGACGTTTGCCGGCAGTCTGGCAGCCTTTTCCGGCGGCAAAAGCAAGCCGCCGACTTCCGCCGGATTTGTGGCAGACCTCAACAACCCGGCCTTTTCCGCCGAAAACGGAGCCGCCGGATTTTGGGCGCCGCTGGAATACTTCAAGCGGACCGGCTGCAATATTTTTTTCCTTGAGCCCTACGATCCCAAAAAAACGCCGATTCTTTTCGTGCATGGAGCCGCCGGCTCCCCGCAGGACTGGCGCTGTTTCATCCAGAATCTTGACCGCTCCCGTTATCAGGCCTGGGTCTTTTATTACCCCTCCGGCGCCCGGCTGGACACGATCTATTTTCTCCTGCAGACCAAACTCTACGAACTGCATCGGAAATACAACTTCGAAAACCTGTATATCGTCGCGCACAGCATGGGAGGACTCGTTTCCCGCGCCGCCATTATGGAAGACAGCACCTTCTCCGATTCCATCCGTCTTTTTGTTTCGATTTCCTCGCCCTGGGGAGGAGAGGGGCGGGCAAAAACCGGCGTGGAAAAATCACCCGCCGTCATTCCAAGCTGGAAGGACGTTGAACCGGACAGCCCTTACATCCAGAGGATCTTTGCCAAGAAACTGGATCCGTCGATCCGCTACTATCTGTTTTTCGGCCATAAGGGAGGCGGCAGTCTTTTCCGGCAGAACAACGACAATACCGTTACGCTGGAGAGCATGCTGGATCCGCGGGCGCAGGCGGACGCGCTGAAAGTGACCGGCCTCAATGAAGATCATGTCAGCATTCTGTGCAGTCCGGAAATGCTTCGGCACTTCCAGACGGTGCTTGCCGCTACGGAGGAATACAAGGACAAAACCTACGTCCGCTCCAGGGGATACGTGCAGGTGGAGCATGCCTTCGATCCGCCCGGCACGAAAATTCCTTCGCAGATGTCGCTGGTGCTGGCGCCGTCCGGAACGAATCAAAAGGAAAAGCAGCTCAAAATCGATCCGCTTCAATTCCGGCAGGAGACGGGGGCCATCGTGCCCGGCCGATATGATGTCAGCCTCTGCGCGCTGGGGTTCAGGACGGAACCGGATCACCAGGCCCTTGAGGTCAAGGCCGGACAGATAACGGAAGCCAAATTTACGCTGAAACCGCAGGGAATGATCGCCAACCTCATCTACGCCAAAACGGCGCTGGATGACCGCTTCTGGGGATTTTACAGAGAATTGCCGGGAAAAGCGAAAATCCGCTCCATTCGGCTGACCGGCCAGGGCATCTCCCGATCATTGACGCCGGACGACCGAATGAGCGACCGGGAAGTGCTGGCCACCTTTCTGGCTTCCCGGGACTACGCCCACAAAAACTCTTTTGCTTTTTTTGATTTGCCCGCGGGAGCGTATGATTTAACCATTGAAGCCGACGGCTGCGAAGCCTGGTCGGAAAAAGTAAAAGCGCAGCCCGGAGAATTTGTTCCCCCAGCGCCCATTCGGCTTATTGTGAAATAAAAAGGATTTATTTTCTTTCCTGCAGGATTCGGCGAACCCGGTCGAGCTCCTGCTCATTGTCCACTTCCACGGAATCGTGCGGCGTGATCACCACCTTGATTTTGTAGCCGTATTCCAGCGCCCGAAGCTGTTCCAGGGCTTCGAGCTTTTCCAGTTTCCCCTCGGGCAGTTTGGTGAATACACCAAGGAAATCAAGTCGATACGCGTAAATCCCGTGATGCTTGTAGTAGTCCGCCGCAAGATTTTTGTCGCGCACAAAGGGAATCGTCGAGCGCGAAAAATACAGCGCGTTGAAGTCGGCGTCAAAAACCACCTTGACCGCGTGCGGGTGGGTGATTTCCTCCGGCCGAATGATTTTGTAAATCAGCGTGGACATGCCGACAGCGGGGTCCGCCAGCAGGGGCGTGATCACTTCATCCACCTGCATCGGCTCGAAAATCGGCTGGTCGCCCTGAATGTTGACGACAATCGCATCGGCGGAAAGATTCAAAAACCGGACGGCTTCGGCAATGCGGTCCGTGCCGGAGCGGTGCGCCGCAGACGTCATGACGGCATTGCCGCCGAATTTTTTCACTGCGTCAAAGATACGCTGATCGTCCGTGGCCACCGCCACATAAGGCACGGCTTTGGCCTGCGCTACTCGTTCATAAACATGCTGAATCATCGGCTTGCCTAAAAGATCGGCCAGGGGCTTGCCGGGAAAACGGCTTGATTCATAGCGAGAGGGGATGATGCAGACAATATCTCTTTTCATTTTAAATTTCCTAAATGCGGATCGGATTTTTGCAGATAGTTGCAGACGTAATCGCGGACGGAATCTTCCAGCGTTGAAAAATCAAACCGAAAGCCTGCCTTTTTAAGCTTCGTCATTTCCGCCTCGGTAAAATACTGATACTGATTGCGCAGTCCGTCCGGCATTTCGATGTATTCAATGTTCGGCTTTCGGTCCATCGCCGCATAAACCGCGTTGATCAGGTCGTTCCAGGTTCTGGCCTTGCCCGTGCCCAGATTGAAAACGCCGTTTGTTTCCGGATTTTGCAAAAGCCACCACATGGCGTTGACACAGTCCTTGACATAAACAAAATCGCGCATCTGACCGCCGTCGGGATACTGGGGCAGGTAGGATTTGAAGAGGCGGACTTTGCCCGTTTCCCGAATCTGGTGGAAGGCTTTGAAAATGACGCTGGTCATGTCGCCCTTGTGATATTCATTGGGGCCGAAGACATTGAAAAACTTGACGCCCGCCATCTTCTTTTCCAGCTTTTGCCGCAGAACCCACAAATCGAAAACCTGCTTGGAGTAGCCGTACATGTTGATCGGCTTGAGCGCCGGGATTTTGCCGTGATCGTCCGAGAAGCCCTGCGATCCGTCGCCGTAAGTCGCGGCGGAGCTGGCGTAGATAAACCGGACATCGTGGTCCAGCGCCCATTCGGCCAGGGCCCGCGTGTAGGCAAAATTATTCTCCCACAGGTAGTCCGCGTCGCGCTCAGTCGTCGAAGAGCAGGCGCCCATGTGGACAATGGCTTCAACCCTGCCCGCCTCAAAAGGCAGGTCGTCGTCGCAAACCATGTCGAAGAAAATGTCCTTGTGAAGGTAATCTTCAAACCGCAAAGAAACCAGATTCTTCCACTTCTCCGACGTTCCCAGGCGGTCAACAATCAGAATGTCGTCGATGCCCTCCGAATTCAATTTCCAGACAAAGGCGCTGCCGATGAATCCGGCTCCGCCGGTGACGATGATCATTTCACTTTCTCCTTAACGTATAGATTGCGCTTTCGTAGTAATACCGAAAGTGCGGTCTGTCAATGATGAAAATGGAAAGAGATCAGGCAAATGTCAATCGTAAAGATGCAACCCCGATTGCCCCGAGGATGACAACGCTAAGAACGAAGTAATCGACGTTGAAGTAAATCCGCAAGATCTCTGCGCCCGTCCAGATTGATGCGGCCCTCTTTAAGATTATTGGCGCTGAGCTCCAGTATTTTCAACAATGCCAAACTTTCCTGGGATTGTTCAAAAGAACGAATATCCTGAACAATAACTTTAGCTTCGCCGTTCTGCGTTATGATCAAGGTCTTTCGATTGTCCGAAACATCTTTAATGACTTCCGAAGCATGTGCTTTGAAGTAACTTATCGGTTTTATGTCTTCTGACGGCATCATAATTAAACCTCCATCAATTGACTACAATGTTGACCATTAACAGGTTGATGCCAAATGAACAATAGAATACTTAAATACTTAAGGGTGTCCCCCCATCCCAATGCTTGTCGGAGGCGGCTGCTGTGAAGGCCTGATCGACTTCGGCAAGCATTTGATAACTTTGGGCGTTGAGATACTCTGGTCGGTTAAAGATGATCTGCGTTACTTTGCCGGGCTTATACTGGACCTGTTGGTATTCCATGAGACCCCCCTTTTTTAAATTTTTTGGTTCTTCACCCCTGTGATTTGACCATCGGCGCTTGGACCCGCTTCCTCTCCTCCCAACCGGATCCGCCGGTAGCAAGCCGTTTCTCTGTCGTACAGGGCGCAATCGTTGTTCGCCACCGCCCCGACGACGACAATGTAGCGTTCTGAATCTTTCATCGAAAACGTTGTATCTGAAGGAATCTCCTCCCGAGTCACTCTTTCATTCCTCAAACGGAACAGGACCGGGGTGTGGGAGTGGCCGCAAAACATGATATGATGCGCCGTCTGATGGAAAATCTTACTGGCCTTAACCGTTGTGCCGTCATCAACGGGTTCATAGAATGACCGGATGGAGTCATAGGGCAGGGAGTGCGCAAAACAGAGACCATCCATGACGATGGTCGTTTGCAGCGACTTGAGATACGCGCGCAGTTCAACTTCCGCTTGATTCTGCCCCGGACGTCGTTCATTGAGAAGTGTCTCTACCTGGAAATCATTATTTCCTTTGACCGTCAGCATCCGGTGCCGTTGCAGGACCTGCATGGTGGTTATCCAGGAGGATTCCTGCAATGTATCGCAGAAATCACCTAAGTGGATCAGTCGTTCGGCGCCGGCAACCAGGAGAGCGTCGGCGGCCAACTCCGTACGCTCAAAGTCGCCGTGGCTGTCGGCGATCAGGCCGATTCGCCTGACCTCCCCCAACGACTTCTCCCGCTGCTGTAGAAAAACATTCTTCATTTTCTGTCCGGTTTTTCAGGAGTTGCTACATTACCTTGACCCTTTATCGGTTGTCCGTTCCATCATTTAAAAGAACGCCTCAGCAATAGCATGATTACTGAAAAAAACATCATCTAGGATGCGTTTTCCCTCAGCACTCTGCGCAGAAGTTTTCCCGACGGATCCCGGGGAATGCTGTCCCGAATGAGGATCGCTTTGGGCACGCGATAATCCGGCAGATGCTCCCGGCAGTACTGAAACAGGGCTTCCCGGTCCGGCGGTTCTCCTTCCTTCAGGGCGACGGCCGCGACGATCGCCTGACCCTTCATCCGGTCGGGCACCCCGATGACCGCCGCATCTTTCACGCCGGGATGCCGCATCAGAACCTCTTCGATCTGGGCGGGATAGACGTTGAATCCCCTGGAAATGATCATGTCGTCCTTGCGGTCAATCAGATAGAAAAATCCGTTTTCGTCCATGCGGGCAAGGTCGCGCGTGTAAAACCACCCGTCTTGCAAAACGGCGGCGGTGAGCTCCGGATTGTTCCAGTAGCCCCGCATGATCTGCGGCCCCCTGACAACCAGCTCCCCGATCTCACCCGGTTCACATTCCCTTTGACCGGTTTCCAGATCCATGATTTTCGCCTGCGTGTCCGGAAGGGGCACGCCGACCGATCCCACCGGCCCGCCTTTCGGATAGGGCGACATGTGCGTCGCGGAGGACGCTTCGGAAAGGCCGTAGGCTTCGATCATCCGCTTTCCGGTCAGGCTTTTGTAGCGGTCATGGAGCGCGGCCGGCGCGGGCGCTCCGCCGCTGGTGGCCACCAGAATGGAGGAAAGGTAGTCCCGGGCCGTCTCATCGGGAAGCAAAACGATCGCCTGCCAGAGACTGGGCACCGCAGGAAACGATATCGGGCGGTGGGTTTCCAGCATCTTCGTCATGGACAGGATGTCCATCGCGTCCATTCGGGGAAGCAGCAGCATTCGGTATCCCTTGCTCACCGGAATCAGCAGGCCGGCCGTCATTCCAAAGACGTGAAAAAATGGAATGACGCACAGCACCGCCGCGTTCCCCGTGTGTTCGTGGCCCATCCATTTGTCCGATTGCGTCGTGCTGGCAACAAGATTGGCATGCGTGAGCGTGGCCGCCTTGGGTGCGCCCGTGGAGCCGCTGGTGTATTGCAGCACGGCGACATCCGTGGTTAAGACCTCAACGTCCGGCCCGGCCGCATCGCCTGCGCCGGCCATCAAATCGGAAAAGATCTGCGGGGCGGGCATGCCCTCCGTCAGGGGAATCTTTTTCTCCATTCCGAACACGGAATGAAGAATGACGTTTTTCACAGAGGTTTTGGAAATCACCCGGTAGAGATTTTTGGCAAACAGATCCAGCGTAATGGCCATTCTCGCGCCGGAATTGATGAGGCAGGCGGCCAGTTCCTCGCCCGTGATGCCGACGCTTAAGTTGACCGCGACCGCGCCGAGTTTCAGAATCGCGAAAAAAGAAATGACGTAGGTAGGCGAATTGATCAGAATCAAAGCGACGCGGTCTCCTTTTTTCACGCCCTGCCCGTTTAGAACGGCGGCGAACCGGTTGACCTTCCGGGCAAGTTCGGCGTAGGTCGTATCCGCGTCGTTGAACGTCATGGCGATATATTCCGGATGCGCCGCCGCCGTCTTTTCCAGAAATGCATAAACCGGCGCATTCGGATACTGAAGCGTCCGGGACACATGCTTCGCGTATTGTTTGAACCAGGGCTGTTCCATGTTTTCTTCCTTTCCAAAACGGGACTATCGGCCGGCCGCGTGGCCAAAGCGCCGGCAGTATCGATAAAAGCGCGCCAGCGCGCCGATGGCCCTTTCAAACGACGGGTAGGCCGGAATCCCCGCTCTGCAGAACCGGGCACGCAGATCGGAACCCTGCCGAATGAGGTCGGAATCGCCTCCGTCGTAATCAATGGTGAAGACGGTGGGCTTGGCCTGCCTGCGGCTTTGAATGAACTCCACAATCTCAGCAAACGAATCCGAGGTCAAGTCCGGGCTGTGGAAAGCGATGCGCGGGATCAGGCGGTCGACGACCACCATGTGAATGCTATCATCCTCGTAGGCCGCATTGAGCGCCTCGAAAAGAAAATCATTCACCAGATAGGTTCCCCAGAAATCGAGGGGATTCCCGGCAATACTTCCGGCCACCGGCACGAAGGGCCGAATCCTGCCCATGCTTCGGTCCGTAAGTGTCGGCACTTCCAGACCCGCCCGAATGCACGCGTCGGAAAAAATAACACTGTTTCCCCCGCCGCCTCCGACAATAAACACGCCTTTCCCCCGGGTTTTCGGCAGCAGGGAAAAAGCCAGGCAGGCATCCACCCATTCCTGAATGTTCGTAACGGGCACGATGCCGGTCTGTTCAAAAACCGATTTCCAGATCACGGGATCACCCGCCATCCGTCCCGTGTGAGATGAAACGGTCGCCGCACCCCGGCGCGATTCCCCGCCCTTGAGCAGGATGACGGGTTTCCGAGGCGTGACCAGACGGGCGAGATCAAAAAAGCGCCGTCCGTCCCGAATGCTTTCCAGATAAACGGCGATCAGATCGACATCGGAATCGCCCGCCATGAACTCCAGAAAATCCGGGCTGTCCAGCACGGCAGCGTTCCCGATGCTTGCCGCCTTGCTCACCCCGACGCCCAGCGAGCTGATATATTCCGTGAATCGCTGCGTCACGCCGCCGCTCTGAGAAATAATCCCCAGGCGGCCGTCTAGCCCCGGAATACCGCCCCAGGCCGTCAGATGGCTGGATGGACTGTAGGGGCCCATACAGTTCGGCCCGATGATCCGAAGATTGCGCTCTTTGGCAATGGCGGCAAGCCGCGCCTCCAGCTCCCGCCCTTCCGGCGTGCCGATCTCGCTGAATCCCGCCGTCAGGACATGAATGAAACGCGCTCCGACATCGGCGCATTCCGTAAGCGCGGCGGGCACGAGGTCGGCCCGGACGGCCACCATCACCAGATCCGGCACCTCCGGCAGGGCGCGAAGCGACGGATAGGCTTTCAAACCCAGAACCTCCGTCGCCTTCGGGTTGATCGGATAAAGACGCCGCGAGTATCCCGCCTTCAGCCAGTGATGAAGGAAACTCGACCCTCCGAAATTCATGGACTCCCGGGACACGCCGATCACGGCGATGCTTTCGGGATTGAAAAAACGGCCCAGTTCACGCGCGTTTTTAAGGCTCATCCTACCCCCTGTTATTTCTTCAGCATGATCCGCGCGTCCGCGACAATGCAGGATTTGGCCGTGCACATGACGGGGTTGAGGTCCACCGATTCCACGACGTCCCGCATGTCCATCATCAAATGAGAAAAGGCAACGATCGTCTTTTTCAGCGCGTTGAGGTTGACGGGCTCCGAGCCGCGATACCCGGTCAGCAGTTTGCGGGCGGCAAGCTCCTGAATCATGTGGTCCGCGTCTCTGGTTTTCAGAGGCGCCATCCGCAGGGAAACATCTTTGTAAATCTCCACCCCGACGCCTCCCATCCCCAGAAGAATCATGGGGCCGAACTGAAAATCATTTTTCGCTCCGACGATCAGTTCGAGACCCTTGACCATTTCGGCAATCAGCATTCCGGCAAAGCCGTCGATTTTAGACAGACGCGCAAGCGTCCTGACTAGCGTCTCGTCATCTTTGATGCCAACCACCACGCCCTTCACATCCGATTTGTGGACCACGGCAGGCGACACAATCTTGGCCACCACCGGGTAGCCGATTTTCCGCGCCGCCGCAACGGCCTCGCCTTCGGTCGCGGCAACGCCGAATTTCGGCGTCTTGAAGCCATAGAGGGACAAAATTTTCTTCGCGTCAGGCTCCAGCACCCAGCCCCATTTTCGGGATTTTTCAAAAATGGCTTTGACTTCCTTTTTCAGCATGACTGCCTCCTTGCCAGAGCTTTTGCCATCAGCACGGCGCCTTCAATAGAAGATGACGCCGGAATGCCGTTGAGCTCAAAGCCTTCGATCAGCATGTTGTATTTTTCGACGTGCGGGACATACGCGATGAACGGTTTGCCGGACTGACGGCACACAGAGCTCAATCGAACGCCGATGTCCAGGCTGACGCCCGGAATGTAGGGAAGGAGCAGCACCACGACGCAGTCGATTTCCGGCGAAGCGGCCAGCACCCGCGCGCAGGCGACGAAATCGTCATCCACGGCGCTGCCGGTGAGGTCCGCCGGGTTCCCCAGCGACGCGATGGCCCGAACGCTTTCCGTGAGCTGGTTTTTGATATCCGTTTTGGTTTGGTCGGAAAATTCCGGAACGGCAAGCCCCGCCATGGAACAGGCATCCACCGCCATCGCTCCGTGTCCGCCGCTTCCGGTGATGATGCCGATGCGGCCCTCGATCGGCCGGGTGTAGGAGCTCAGGACTTCGCAAAAGGAAACCATTTCGTTTTCGCTTACCGCCTCAATGATGTTATGCTGCGCGACCGCGGCGGCGAAACTGGCGTAGTCACCGGCCAGCGACGCCGTGTGGCTGGATACGGCGCGGTTTCCGGCGGCCGTTTTCCCCGATTTCATGATCACCACCGGTTTGGAGCAGACGTCCGCCGCCTGAACAAACTCCCTTCCTTCTCCCTCGCCGAATCCCTCGATGTAATAGGCAATGACTTTCGTGGCCGGATCATGCGCCAGATAGGCCAGCAGCTCCTTTTCCCGAATAAAAGCCTTGTTCCCGATGCTGACGGCCTTGGCCATGCCCACGCCCTGCTGGGCAAACTTGATCATGTGGTCCACCAGAATTCCGCCGCTCTGGCTGACGAATGTCACTCCGCCCGCCTCCGGCTTGATCATGCGTTCGATCGGCAGGAAAAACGTATCAACGCGGAAGGGAACATATACGCCCAGGCAGTTGGGGCCGATAAAAGGCAGCCCGGCCTCCCTGGCCATGTCCACGATGCGATCCTGCAGATCGCCCCGTCCTCCTTCGCTGAACCCTCCGGAAATCACGGTGGCGGATTTCACCCCCGCCGCAATGCAGTCGGCCATAACGTCCGGGACCAGCTCCGCCCGCGTCGCAATGACGGCCAGATCGATTTTGGCCGGAATCTCCGCCACGCGGGGATAAACCGTTTCGTTATGCAGCGAGCCGCCCCTGGGATTGACCGCGTAAACCTTTACGGGATAGCGATGGTTGTTTTTGTCATAGATCACATTGGCGGGATGGCGGTCGTTGCTTGCGGAAACGCCGATCACCGCCATGGTTTTTGGTTCAAACAAAGGCTTCAGATTCATGAGACCTCCCTTTTGTTTGCGGTTTTCATCAATGGATATGGCACAAATCGTCGTTCAGCAACAGGGCTTTGCAGATCGGGTCTCCCTTCAGCATGAGAAAATTGATTTGTCGCCCGGTGACGCCGCCCGAGCCGCGGTGTGAAAAAAAATCGTCCTCACGGCAGACGGTGCACAAACCGGATGCGTCAATGGAGGCGTCGGGAATGCCGCAGTCTATGAGCTGTCCGCGATTGGCTTGAACCAGATCCAGCATCCAGCGATCCTTGCGCTTTGACGGAAACAAAAAGTTTTTTGCGTCCGGATGAAGCCGAAACGCGTCAGCGGCGGGCGCGTCCACTTCATAGCAGCAGCGGCCGATGGACGGGCCGATCGCCGCCAGCAGATCGACCGGCCGGGAGCCGTATTGATTTTGCATCAGGCGAACGACTTTGGCCGTGATGCCGGCGGCGGTCCCGCGCCATCCCGCGTGCACGGCAGCGATCACCTGATTCTCGGGATCCGCCAGAAACACCGGCACGCAGTCCGCCGTTTTAATGCAGATGGCCAGATGGACGCGGTCGGTCACGATGGCGTCATAATTCAGGTCTTCGCGCGAGGTAAAATACTCGCCCCGTGACGGGATAACCAGAATGCCGTCCCGGTGCACCTGGTTGAGGACCAGGAAGTTCTCCACCGGGATGCCGAACGCAGCAGCCAGCTTGTTCCAGTTTTGCAGCACGCGAAATTCCTCGTCGCCTTCCCGAAAGCTCATATTGAGGCTCTGGTAGTCATCCTCGGAAACGCCTCCCTTTCGTGCGCAGAAAGCGTGCTCCAAAAAACCACAGGCCGCAAGACCGGAGGATTGCAGATAGGGGATGCCTTTTGCGTTCGACCATGAAAACATTGCTTCCGTCCTTTGTCTCCTCTTTTTGCCAGAGGCGCGGGAGGAATTTTGCCGCTTTTTGCCGTTTATCGTAAAGCATCCTTCCAGGTTTGTAAACCCGTTTGTCCGGGCCCTCCCGGCGAAGCCGAGCGGAACAGATCCAGCAGGCCCTCCAAATCCCGCGGCAGTGGCGCGGTAAAAACCATTCTTTCACCGCTTTGCGGGTGCAGAAAGGAAAGTTCCGCGGCATGCAGCGCCTGGCGCGACAGCGCTTTAATGCCGGCTTTGAGCGCCGCGTTTTTGACGCTTTGCCCTTTGGACGCCCCGCCGTAAACCATATCACCGATCACGGGATAGCCCCGTTCGGCCAGATGCACGCGAATCTGATGCGTCCGGCCGGTTTTGATTTCAATATCCAGAAGCGTGGCCGTGCCGTAGCGCTCGCGAACTTTCCACAGCGTCAGCGCGTCTTTGCCATGCCGGCTTTTCGTGGACATTTTTTTGCGGTCTTTCGGGTGGCGTCCCACCGGCAGAACAATCTCGCCGCTTGCGCCTTTGACGTCTCCCCAGCAAAGCGCGATATATTTCTTGTGCACGTCATGCTTCTCAAACTGCGCGGAGAGCTTGCGGTGCGCCTCGTCGGACTTGGCGGCAACGATCAGGCCGGATGTTTCCTTGTCCAGCCGGTGGACAATTCCCGGCCGCAAAAAGCCGCCGATGCCGGAAAGATCCCGGCAGTGAAAAAGAAGCGCGTTGACAAGGGTTTGATCCGGATTGCCCGGCGCGGGGTGCACCACCATGCCCGCCGGTTTGTTGACGACAATGATGGAGCCGTCTTCGTACACAATGTTCAGGGGAATGTCCTGCGGGGCGGCGGCGGCCTCGACCGCCGGCTCCAGATGCAGCTCCACCCGGTCGCCTGCCTTAAGATGCTGGCTCGCCTTCGGCTCCCTTCCGTTCACGGTTACATTGCCTTCTTCAACAGCGTATTTAATTTGCGATCGGGAGAAAGCCGGATCGGCCTGGGAGAGAAATACATCCAGGCGCTGCCCGGCCTGCGCGGAATCGACGGTAAAAGACAGGTTTTGGGATTCCTGGTTTTCGATGGACACGACATTCTCCAGCAAAAAGCAAACTTGACGAATCAGGCGTCATGAAGACGCAGGCGGCAACTCATCGGGCTGTTGCCCAAATATCCTTTTCGCCAGGGCAACAGCCCGTCAACTCCTGATATCCCGGATTTCCGCCTGTGCGGAAATGACTTGGTGGATGTGTCTTCGGAAGCGGCCTCGGCCCTCGGATTCCCGACTGCGCGGCAGGGGCCGGCCTGCGTCACGGGGAGTCGGCAAGGCCTCGCAGGGCGTCCACCACAAAGCCGAATTCGTCTTCGGCCACGGTGCGCAGATCGATTTGAATTTCGTCTTCATCCACTCGGACAATGACGGGCACCGCCGCCCTGCGCAGACTGGCTTCCATTCGGCTGGCGGACATCTTGGCGGACTTCACCGTGACGACGGCCGAGGGAATGTCCTCGGTCGGAAGCGATCCGCCGCCCGCGGCCGCCATGGAATCTTTAAGCTCATACGTTAAACCGGAAAGGCCGGCGCGTTTGAGTTTGGCCATCAGTTTGCGGGCGCGCTTTTTGACGTCGCCCAGCGGCTCGGTCAGCGCCCGAAGGGAGCGCAGGTTCCGGGGGGCGTCCCCGGGCGCCAGATAGCGCATCAGGGTCGCCTCGAGAGCGGCCAGCGTGAATTTGTCGATGCGCAGCGCGCGGTTCAGCGGATTTTTCTTGATGCGCGCCACGATGTCTTTTTTGCCGACAATGATGCCCGCCTGCGGACCGCCCAGAAGTTTGTCGCCGCTGAAGGTCACCACATCGACGCCCGAATCCAGCACTTCGCGCACGGTCGGTTCGTGCTGCAGCCTGAACTCGGCGAGATCCACCAGGCAGCCGCTGCCGAGGTCATCAAAAACGGGAATCCCGTGGTGCTTGCCCAGCGCCACCAGGGGCAGAAGTTCCGCCTCCTCGGTAAATCCCACAATCCGGTAATTGCTGGTGTGAACCTTCAAAATCACGCCGGTATTCGGACCGATGGCTTTTTCATAATCAGCCAGGCGCGTGCGGTTGGTGGTCCCCACCTCGCGCAGAATGGAATTGCTTTTGGTCATGACATCCGGAATGCGGAATTCGCCGCCGATTTCGATGAGCTCCCCGCGCGAGACAATCGCTTCCTTGTGCTCGGCCAGCGTGTTGAGCGTGAGCAGAACAGCCGCCGCGTTGTTGTTGACGATCAGGGCGTCCTCCGCCCCGGTGAGCGCGCAGATCAGGCCGGTGACATGATCGTAGCGCAGGCCGCGCTCGCCGCGAATCAAATCAAATTCCAGATTGGAGTAGCCGCGCCCGACCTCCACGATGCGGTCCACCGCTTCGGCACAGAGTGGCGCGCGCCCCAGATTGGTGTGCAGAATGACGCCGGTGGCGTTGACCAGACGCCGTAATTTGAAGCGATGCAGATCCGCCATCCGCTCCTCCACGGCGCGGGCGGCCGAGGCCGCGTCAAAGGAAAGTGACGGCAGGGCTTTGTCAGCCGCGGACAGGATCTGATCGCGCAGGCGCTGCACGATCTCCCGGCAGGCTTCCCGGACAATGTCCTTTGACGCCTTTGAATAAATTCCGTTTTTTTCCAAAAGCCCGATCACGTCGTCAATTTTTGGAAGGCCTTTGAGCAATGCTTTTCGTTTGTCGTCCATAACTCACTCCAGATTCCAACGCGCCATCATCTGCTTACCCTATAAAATGTCATTTCGAGGGAGCAAAGCGATCGAGAAATCCATGTCCCTATCGTATGCGAGGAATCTTAAGATTTCTCCCTTCGGTCGAAATGACAAACCACTAAAATACATCAGCAGCACTAGCCCAATCCGGCCTCCCGGCGGCAGTGGTCGCGGAAATTGTTCACCGCGATGAAAAACTCCCGCATCATGACCACCCAGAGATAGCGTCCGCGGGGCGTCAGATGCAAACGGGGCGTAAAGTAGCGAAACGATCCGGCCAGGGTAAACGCGGCCATTTCCTTCCACAGGGTTTTTAAAAACCGTCCGCCGTATTTTTTCTCCATCTCCTCAACATTCATCCGGGTGCTGAAAAGCTTCATCAGGAAGTCGTAGCGCATCCGGTCGGGCGGATCGAACCGGCGCGAGGCCTGAATCGGCAGGCGATCCTTCGACAGATCCTGAATGTACTTTTCGATGTCGAATGTGTTGGCGTAGCACATGCCCTGCAGGTAGCCGATGGCGCCGCTTCCCAGGCCCGCGTACTCGTCAAAGTCAACAACGTACTCGTCGATAAGCGACTGGGCGGCTTTCTTGCGCGAAAAGCACCAGGCCGAGGATGAATCATAATCCGGCTCCAGGCGCCGCCGGATCAGCCGGAAAAACGACGGTTCCCGCCGGAAATTCACGTCGCCCAGCGTTTTTTGCATCCGCCGGCTGGCAAACTCGGAAACCATCAAAGGGTAAAACGTGATCTGCTGCATTCTCAGTTTCAGCAAAACCGCCAGATCGGCCTCCAGCATTTGGCCGGTCTGTTCGGGAAAGTTGAAGATCATGTCGGCGTTGAGCGTGTCAAATACCCCCTGCGCGGCGCTGAGACGCGCCGCGATGTCTTCTCCCGAACCATATTTGTCATAGCGCGCCATTTTCTTCAGCAGACCGTCGTCGAACGTTTGCACGCCCACGGAAAGCCGATGAACTCCCGCCCGTTTCAGAACGGAAAGATGGGCGTCCGTCAGGTGGTTCGGATTGGTTTCCACCGAAACGGATTCTATGGGAAACAGATCCCGGGCAATCTGAAGCGTTTCCGCCAGTTCGTCCATCAGAATCGTGGGGGTTCCGCCGCCCACGTACAGGCCGGAAAACCGGTAGCCCTGACGGCGGTAAAGGGCCATTTCCCTGCGCAGGGCCGCATGATAGCGCCGGGCCAGCGGTTCGTCGAGGCGAACGCGGTGAAAGGAGCAGTAGGGGCAAAGTTCTTCGCAAAAAGGAATATGGACATACAGCAGACGCCGTTGGTTGTCGGCGCAGGCGGGCAGCCCCGTCGTATCGTCTTCTTGAAAATTCAGGGCGCGGGCAAACTGTTTTTTCGCCGTACTGGCGACGATGGAATTGATCACAATGCAAGGTCTTTCGCTGTATTCCGGTACACGTTGTGCTTGTTTAACAAAAGATGGGGCCAATTTGCAAGCTGCGTTTGCTTGAAATAACGACTGATCGGTGTTATAGGTCTTGAAAAATCAGCGAACCGGTGCAAACAAGATGGCCCCCAAAAGAGTTCTAACCCTATGGAATGACAACGGTGTCAACGAAACGGACACTTCCGTGCTGCGAAAAAAGTCGGTGGAGATGAAAACGCCGCTTGACGCCGCGGAAAAAGCCGAAATCAAGGCGCTCGTCGATTCCTTTACCTGCCGGGACGATGCTTCGGGGCTGGCCGGTCCTCAGATCGGCGTGAATAAACGAATCATCATTTTCCGCAATAAAACTGGGAACGACCAAAAGAAAAAAATGTCGCCGGAGGATTACGACGTTCTGGTCAATCCTCGAATCACCCAGGCGCGCGGCGAGAAGGCGGCGGCGGCCGAAGGATGCCTTTCCTGCCCGGACATTCAGATCGACGTGGAGCGGTTTCCCGAAATCAAGGTTCGCGCCTTAAACGAAAAAGGCGAAAAAATCAGCAAACGCTATCTGGACTGGACCGCCCGCGTGGTTCAGCATGAAATCGATCATCTGGACGGCAAACTCATCGTGGATTATGAGGGAACCCTCTACTACCCGAAAAGCAAACAGGCCCTGATCGACAAGCTTTTCAAATAGCAGCAGACTCAGCGAGGAGCGCTTTTCATGAAAAAAACGCCTTTGTACGACCGTCATGCCGCTCTGAACGCCAAAATCATCGACTTCGGCGGCTGGGCCATGCCGGTGCAATACACAAGCGTCATCGAGGAACACCGCGCGACCCGCGCCAACGCCGCTCTTTTTGATATCTGCCACATGGGGGAAATTGAAGTGAAAGGGCCGCAGGCGCTGGATCTGCTGCAGTTTGCCCTGACGCGCGACCTGGCGGGGCAAAAAACCGGACAGGTGAAACTCTCCGCACTGCTCAATGACCGGGGCGGCATCATCGATGATCTGACCGTGTACAAGATGGATCGGGAATTTTATATGCTGGTGACCAACGCCACAACGCGCGAACCGGATTTTCAGCGGATTCGGTCCCTTCTGGAAGAAAAAAAGTTCGACGCATCTCTCTCCGACGTGAGCAACTCGACCGGCAAACTGGATTTGCAGGGGCCTCGCTCGGAAGCGATTTTGCAGACCTTGACACCGGACGATTTAAAAACCATTCGTTTTTATTGGTTTATCCCCTCGCAGGTCGCCGGAATTCCGGCGATCATTTCCCGCAGCGGCTATACGGGCGAGGACGGCTTTGAAATTTACGCCGCCGCCGAAAAAATCGGCGCGATATGGGACCGCCTGATGGACGCGGGAGCGGGGCTGGGCATGAAGCCGGCCGGGCTGGGCGCGCGCGACACGCTGCGCCTGGAATCCGGCATGATGCTCAACGGCCAGGATATCACGCAGGAGACCTGTCCCCTGGAGGTTCCCTACGCCTGGCTGGTGGACTGGAGCAAGGATTTTGCCGGAAAGACCGCGCTTTCAGCCGTGAAGCAGGCCGGCGTCCGCAAAAAGCTGGCCGGCTTTGAGATGACCGGACGAGGCATCGCACGGCACGGCTATCCGGTCACGAAAGACGGCAGAGCCATCGGCTTTGTCACCTCCGGCACATTTTCGCCGACGCTCAACAAGGCGATCGGTCTGGCGTTTATCGACGCCGAATGCGCCTCACCGGAACAAGCAATCGCCATCGGCATTCGCGACGCCGTCAGTCCGGCAAAAATTGTTCCGCTACCCTTTTACAAAAGACTAAAATAAATCCCTTAAGGAGACTTGGCATGTCCAAACCAAATCCCACCGACAGATGGTATTCGAAAGACCATGAATGGATCCTGGACCGGGGCGACGGCACGGCCTCGGTCGGCATCACCGATTATGCCCAGGAAATGCTGACCGACATCGTGTTCGTGGAGCTGCCCCCGATCGGCAAAAAAGTCGCGGCGGGAGAGCCGCTGGCGGTGGTGGAATCCGTCAAATCCGTGTCCGACGTTTACTCGCCGGTGAGCGGCGAGGTCATCGGCGTCAACACAGCCCTTGAAAACACGCCGGAGCTCGTCAACCGGGACGCTTTCGGCGAGGGGTGGATCGCCCGATTGAAAGTGGCCGATCCGGAAGAGTTGAAAACTCTTCTGAACGCGACCGCTTACGACGCACTGATTCGGGAGGAGAAACACTAAATCCATGGATTACTGCCCCCACACCCCCGACGACATCGCGCAAATGCAGGCGGGTATAGGCATTGGAAACATCGAAGAACTGTTTGCCGATATTCCGCAAAAATTTCGCCTGCGGAAGATTCCCGGCATGCCGGCGTCTCTTTCCGAGCAGGAAATCTGGGCGCTGATGCGGACGCAGAGCGAAAAAAACCGGATGCCGCGCGCGACGCTTACCGGCGCCGGCGCCTATCACCATTTCATTCCGGCGGTGGTGAACCACATCGTCGGACGCGCGGAATTCTACACGGCGTACACGCCCTACCAGGCGGAAATCAGCCAGGGCATTCTGCAGGCCATTTACGAATATCAGACCATGATCGCGCATCTCACCGGGACGGAAATCGCCAACGCCTCCATGTATGACGGGGCTTCGGCCATGGCGGAAGCGGCCGTGCTGTGCGCCAAAATATCCAATCGATCGAAACTGATCGCGGCGCGGTCGGTTCATCCCCAGTACCGGCGGGTTTTGCAAACCTACGCGTGGGCCAACGGCTGCACGCTTACGGAAATTCCCTGGCTGCCCTCCGGCCAGGCGGATAAAGCTGCGCTTGCGGCCGCGCTGGACAAGGAAACGGCGGCGGTCATCGTGCAAAGCCCGAATTTTTTCGGCTGCATCGAAGATCTCCAGCCGCTGGCCGACACGGCCCACGATGAGGGCGCGATGCTCATTGCCGGATTTGCCGACGCCACCAGCCTGGGCCTTCTCAAGCCCGCGGGCGAATGCGGAGCGGATTTCGTTGTGGGCGAAGGCCAGAGCTTCGGCAACCCGCTGGCTTTTGGCGGCCCTTATCTGGGGATTTTTGCGGCGCGGGAAAAATATCTGCGGCGCATTCCCGGCCGGCTCGCCGGCGCGACGGTGGACAAAAACGGCCGGCGCGGATTCGTGCTGACGCTGCAAACCCGCGAACAGCACATCCGCCGCGAAAAAGCAACGTCCAACATCTGCTCCAACGAAGCGCTCTGCGCGCTGGCCGCAGGGGTTTATCTGGCGGCGCTGGGCAAAAACCTGGGCAAACTGGCTTCGCTCAACGTTTACAAAACACAGTACCTGAAAAACAAGCTTCTGCAGCTTCGAGGCTGGCGGGAAATTTTTTCCGCGCCGGTGTACAACGAATTCGCGCTCGGCTGTCCTGACGCCGGCCGGGTCAATGAGAAGCTGCGCGGGGAAGGCATTGTCGGCGGATACGAACTGTCGAAGGATTATCCGGAGCTGGACCAGGCGCTGCTCTTCTGCGCGACGGAAATGCTGTCCAAAGACGACATGGACAACATTGTCAGAATACTGAATTGAGCCATGGCAGGCGCAAAATGAATTATTTCTGGATTCCCGCCTTCGCGGAAATGACAGGGCAATAAGGAGTTCATTCATGGAACTTATTTTTGAAATCAGCAAATCCGGACGTTCGGCCGTGCAGGTTCCCGCAAGCGACGTGCCGGAAGTCAATATCGGCGACGCCATCGGCCCAAAATATCTCCGCGGCGACCTGGACCTGCCGGAAGTTGCGGAAATCGATCTGGTCCGGCATTACACCAATCTGTCGAGGCGGAACTTCGGCGTCGATCTGGGCTTTTATCCGCTGGGCTCCTGCACCATGAAATACAACCCCAAGATCAATGAAAATATCGCGGCCCTTCCCGGCTTTGCCGGCCTGCACCCGAACGCGCCTTCTGAGTTTGCGCAGGGAAGCCTGGGGCTGATGTACGACATGCAGAGGCTGCTCGCCGGTCTTTTCGGCATGGCCGACTTCACGCTGCAGCCGGCGGCCGGCGCGCACGGCGAGCTGACCGGCGTCATGATGATCCGGAAATATTTTGAAAAGCGCGGCGAAAAGCGCCGCCGAATCCTGATCCCCGACGCGGCGCACGGGACCAATCCCGCCTCCGGCGCGCTTTGCGGGTTTGAAACCGTCACGCTGCGCTCCAACCCGGAAGGCGGCGTTGACCTGAACCATCTGGAATCCCTGATGACGCAGGACACCGCCGCGCTGATGCTCACCAACCCCAACACGCTGGGCCTGTTTGAGCGCAACATCGAAAAAGTGGCGGCGATCGTCCACGGCGCAGGCGGCCTGCTTTACGGCGACGGCGCGAACGCCAACGCGTATCTGGGCAAAACGAGGCCCGGCGATCTGGGTTTTGACGTCATCCAGCTGAACCTGCACAAAACCTTTTCCACGCCGCACGGCGGCGGCGGCCCGGGCAGCGGCCCGGTGGGCGTGGCGGAAAAGCTGGTCGATTTCCTGCCCGCGCCCCGCGTGGTGAAAAACGGCGAAGGGTACAGCCTGTCGGAAGATTTTCCCTATACCATCGGCCGCGTCCGCGCCTTTTACGGAAACTTTACGGTCATCGTCAAAGCCTATGCCTACCTTCGCTCGCTGGGCGAGGAAGGCCTTCGGCGCGCGACGGAAATGGCCGTGCTGAACGCCAACTATATCAAGGAACGATTAAAATCTTATTTTGATCTGCCCTACGACCGGGTTTGCATGCACGAATGCGTTTTTTCCGGAAACCGCCAAGTGGCCGAATCCGGCGTGCACACCAGCGCCATCGCCAAGCGGCTGATCGATTTCGGCTACCACCCGCCCACGATCTATTTCCCGCTCATCGTGCCGGAAGCCATCATGATCGAACCTACCGAAACCGAAAGCAAAGAAACGCTCGATGCCTTCTGCGACGCCATGATCGCCATTGCAAAAGAGGCCAAAGAAAATCCGCAGAGAATCAAGGACGCGCCGCTTTCCACGCCGGTTGGCCGCCTCGACGAAGTTCTGGCCGCCCGAAAACCGGACGTGTGCTGGGAAAGGTCGTAGCGGCGTCATTTTCCATGCCTGCAACAAGCATGTCATTATTTCTTGAAACATAATGATAACCCTGCTATTATTTCAGAAAACAAAATAACAGGTAAAATAATGTATATCAAAAGGACCCTTGAAACAAAAATAACCAAATACCTGAAGACACCTGAAATCATTGCCGTTACTGGCGCCCGTCAGGTAGGAAAAACGACACTCTTACAGCAAATTCATCAAGGTCTGGACAATTCTCTTTTTATTACCTTTGAAGATGTCTCATACCGCCAGCTGTTCGATACGGATATTCAGGCATTTATCGAACTTTATATCCAACCTTACAAATATATATTTATTGATGAATTTCAATACGCAAACAACGGCGGACAGCAACTGAAGCAGATATTCGATACCGTCCAGGATAAAAAAATTTTTATTTCCGGTTCGTCTGTCCTCGATCTGACCATTCATGCCGTAAAACATCTTGCGGGGCGCCTGTTCGCGTTTGTACTTCATCCCCTCAGCTTTGAAGAATTTCTTGCTTTTAAAAATCAGGAGCTCCACCGTTACCTAAGCGACAAGAAAGAAAATGCCAAATTCAGCTCAATCATGCTGGAAAAGCTCTATGCCTATCTTGAAGAATACATCGTGTATGGCGGATACCCGCGCGTTTTGCTTTCTCCGGATCACGAAGAAAAAAAAGAAGTTCTGCGCAACATTCTCAACGTGTATCTTTTGCGCGATGTCAGAGATCTGATGGGATTGTTTGACGACTACAAGATGATCAGCCTGATGAAAGCGCTTAGCCTGCAAACCGGCAATGTGATCTCCTATCAGGAGCTTTCCCAGATTACATCTCTCAATTTCAGCAGTTTGAAAAAAAATCTCAATCTTCTGGAAAAAACTTATGTTATCGGATTACCGAGGCCCTTTTTCACCAACAAAAGGATTGAACTGGTAAAAAATCCAAAAATATATTTCCATGATACCGGGCTGCGTCATGCCGTCATTGATGATTTTCGCCGGATGGAAATGAGACAGGATAAAGGCGCTCTCTGGGAAAATTTCATCTATGCGGAATTGATGAAAGAAGGCAATGATATCAAATATTGGCGAACAAAATCCAAAGCGGAAGTGGATTTTATTGTAAACGAAAAAATTCCGGTGGAAGTAAAATCCTCGCCAACAAAAACGGCCGTCGGGAAGTCCCTGCACAGCTATATAGAAAAGTACAACCCGGACAACGCCTATATTTTCACCAAAAAAACTGAAGAATCGTTCATGATTGGCAAGACCGCCGTTCATTTTCTTCATCACTTTTCAAAAATACCGTTTGCCGAGCAACATTAAGCGGAAAAATGACAATGATTAGCGGACAGCCGAAATCTCAACTCTTGCGCAAGCCGCCCTGGCTCAAGGTGCGGCCGCCTTATGACGACGCCTGCCGCCGAATCCGCTCGACGCTCTCCGGCCTGCAACTGCACACCGTCTGCCAGGAGGCTGCGTGTCCGAACATGGCGGAATGTTTTGCCTGCGGCACGGCCACCTTTCTGATTCTCGGAAATATTTGCACGCGCAACTGCCTGTACTGCAATGTTGCCCACGGCCGGCCGCAGCCGCCGGACGAGCAGGAAATCAGCCGCCTGATCAGCGCCGTAAAGCAAATGCGGCTGCAATACGTGGTGCTGACATCCGTAACGCGGGATGATTTGCCGGACGGCGGCGCGGGGGCTTTTGCCGACGCCATTCGCCGCCTGCGCGGAGAAATTCCCGGCTGCAAAATTGAAGTATTGATTCCCGATTTCGGCGGAGACCCGAATGCGCTGGGTCTCGTCATCGATGCGGCGCCGGATGTGATCAATCACAACCTGGAGGCGGCAGAACCGATGTTTGACAAATTGCGCCCGCAGGGGAATTACCGCCTCTCCCTGGATCTTCTTTCCCGCGTAGCGGCCGCGGGCCTCGTCACCAAAAGCGGTTTTATGGTTGGGTTCGGGGAGCAAAAAGAAGATGTCCTGCGCCTGATGGACGATCTCGCCGAGGTGTCCTGCGCGCGGCTTACCATCGGGCAGTATCAGCAGCCGACGCGGCGGCACTGGCCGGTCGCCAGATATTACACGCCCGAGGAATTCGCTGAATTCGGGAAAATCGCTTACGCCAAAGGCTTCGAGCACGTGGAATCCGGCCCGCTGGTGCGCAGTTCCTACCACGCGGCCCGCGCCGTCTCCCGTTAATCGCCCAAACATTCTCTTGACAGCCCCTGTGCCGCCCCATATACTCGGCGGCACTTAAAGGAGATCGTATGATGGCCTATCGCATGCCTTTGATCTTCTGTCTCTCTTGCTTCCTTTCCAAGTGTGCAACAACGCCTGTTCTAACCGGAAAGAATGATCTTCACGGAAAATTCAGCAAAAAACTCCCATCATCAGAATCGATGTCTCCCGGACGGACGCTACGCCCTCTTCGGCAGCTTCGATGTCTTCATCCTGCAAGACATGCATCAGGGGGAAAAGGGCATTCGCTTACGGATACGTAAATCCTTAAGGGCGCCCCTTTTTCTAAATGATTCTTCTCACGTATAAAGAAAGGAGAGCGGCAATGAAAAGAAAAAGCATTCGTCAAGCGGTTGTTTTGCTGATCCTCGGCACGGTCCTTTTGCTGGGTCCGGCCCCCGCAGTGTCCGCGGGCGCCGATGAGGCGGCCATCGACAAGATTCGAGCGGCGTTCAACGCCGCCTACAATGCGGGCGACGCGAAGGCGATGGGCGCGCTTATCGACCGCAATGCGGTCTGGATGCCGCCGACGGGAGAAAAGGCCATCATTGGCGCGGACAAGGTGGTTCATCGCTATACGGCGTTTTTTGAAAAAACCCGTTCGGCGTTTGAATTGCAGACGGGAATGATCCAGGTCAGCGGCGGATGGGCGTTTCTCAACGGACCGTGGCACCGCGCCGACGCCGAAAAGAAAACCGGCAAAAGCATGAAGCACGGCGGCTACTACCTCATGGTATTCAAAAAGCAGACCGACGGCGGCTGGAAAATCTTCCGCGACATCTGGAACGACGTCGGCCAGGCGGGTCTTGCACCCGGGTCCGCCAAATAGCGAATGGGACCGCTGAAGGTCGGCGTGGGAAAATGCGTCTGGCTGATGGATCGAATTTTGCGGGTGGAGAGCAAATCAATCGATAAAATCATGAAGACGGTCAGCCAAGTCCCAAAGGAAAGAGAAGCTGGGTAAATTGTCAGGGCAAAAAAAGGGCTTAAGCGATCATCTGCCTAAACCATTGATTTTATTTGGCTGGGGAACAAGGATTCGAACCTTGATTAACGGAGTCAGAGTCCGGCGTCCTACCATTGAACGATTCCCCATCAGGACATGAAAAAGCCCGGCCAAGTGTGAGCGGTGCTGCCCAGCCGGCGAGCGCGCTGTATATAATGCGATTGATTTTATCTGTCAACCCATTTTCTTCGCCCAATTTCTTCGCCGCGCCTGCGGCCGGGCATCCGCCTGATCCGGCCGGCGAAATCCCTTACGCCGCATGAATTTTTCTTTTTTCCGGATCGGGATTAGGCCGGTAGAGAATCGCGATATTGCCAATGAGGCCGACCAGTTCGCTTTGTGTGGCCTGCGCGATTTCGGCTGCTATTTCTTTTTTGGCTTCTTTGAATTCGACGAATTTCACCTTGATCAGCTCGTGGTCTGTGAGCGCCAGGTCCACGGAGCCGATCAGTTGAGGCGTCACGCCTTTCGCGCCGACCATCACGAGCGGCTTCAAATGATGCGCCTGCGCCCGCAAATATTTTCGCTGTGATCCTTTCAGAGGTTCCATAAAAATCCTTTTTTGTGTATCATCGCCGCATGGAAAAAATTGCATCGGATTCAGAAGACGTGGACGTGCGGTATGTGGAAATGGTCGAGGTTTTTTCCACTTACAATCCCGGCGATATCGCGTTTGTCAAATCCGTCCTGGACGGCGAAGACATTCACTACTATTTTCAGGGTGAAAACACCGCCATGCTGGTCGCCGCGGGCGCTTACGCGCGTCTGCTCGTCCGGGCCGATCAGGCCGGCCGCGTCCGCGAAATCCTACAGGAGGCGGGATTTCTGAAATAGGAACGGTCACGACCGCCCTTTCGGGTGGCAAGCCGTTCCCTACAGCTTAAAGATTTCTCCCTTCGATCGAAATGACAAGAAATTAAATGGGCGCTGTCCCTCGTATCGAATCCCATCGCCCATGGCCTATTGCCCCGAACCTGCTCTTATTTTATCTCCGCGTGATAGCTTTGCAGGGATTTCGCCCGGCCGTGGCCCTGGCGGCAGGCCTCAATGCCCTTGACGGCGGCCACCGCGGCGGCCACGGTGGTGATGTAGGGAATCTTGTACTTGATCGCCGCTTTGCGGATGTAGGAGTCGTCGTATTTGCTCAGGCGCCCGGCCGGCGTGTTGATGACCAGTTGAATCTCTCCGTTCTTGATGGCGTCCACAATATTCGGGCGGCCTTCATGCATCTTTAAAATCCGCTCGGCGGCAATGCCGTTCGCGGCAAAATATTTATGCGTGCCTTCGGAGGCTTTGATCCTGAAGCCGCTCTTGGCAAAAGCGCGGGCAACTTCCAGAATGCCTCCCTTGTCCTTTTCTTCCACCGTGATGAGCACGGTGCCTTCCGAAGGCAGGCTCTGGCCGGTGGCTTCCTGGGATTTGTAATACGCCAGGCCGAAGGAATCGGCCAACCCCAGCACTTCTCCGGTGGAGCGCATCTCCGGCCCCAGTAGCGGGTCGACTTCCTGATACATGTTGAACGGGAAGACCGCTTCCTTGACGCCGAAGTGGCGGAAAGACTTATGCTGCAGGTTCAGGTCTTTGAGTTTCTTGCCCAGCATGATCTGCGTGGCGAGCCGCGCCATCGAGATATTGCAAACCTTGGAAACCAGCGGCACGGTTCGCGATGCGCGGGGATTGGCCTCCAGAATATAGACGACGTCATTGGCAATGGCGTACTGAATGTTCATCAGGCCGACGACGCCGAACTCCACGGCGATCTTCCGGGTGTAATCGTTGATCGTGTCGATGTGCCGCGCCGGTATGCTGATGGGCGGAATCACGCAGGCGGAATCGCCCGAGTGGATGCCGGCCAGCTCGATATGCTCCATCACGGCGGGAACAAAAGCGTCCGTGCCGTCGGAAATGGCGTCCGCTTCGGCTTCGATGGCGTTTTCCAGAAACTTGTCGATCAGAATGGGCCGCTCGGGGGTCACGTCCACGGCGGCTTCTACATAGCGCCGGAGCATCTGCTCGTCGTGAACCACTTCCATGCCGCGGCCGCCCAGAACGTAGGAGGGACGGAGCATCAGCGGATAGCCGATGCCGTTTGCAACCCCGATGGCCTCTGTAAGATTGCTGGCCATGCCGGATTTCGGCATGGGAATGCCCAGTTTGTCCATCATCTCGCGGAAGCGGTCCCGGTCTTCGGCCAGATCGATCGTCTCCGGCGACGTGCCGATGATCTTCACGCCGGCTTTCGCCAGATCCGCCGCGATGTTGAGCGGCGTCTGGCCGCCGAACTGGACGATCACGCCGTCCGGCTTTTCCTTCTCATAAATGCTCAAAACATCTTCGACGGTGAGCGGTTCAAAATACAGCTTGTTGGACGTGTCGTAGTCGGTGGAAACGGTTTCGGGGTTGCAGTTGACCATGATCGATTCGATGCCCTCGTCGCGCAGGGCAAACGCCGCATGCACGCAGCAGTAGTCGAATTCGATGCCCTGGCCGATGCGGTTGGGGCCGCCGCCCAGCACCATGACCTTGCGGTTTTTGGACGCGCCGACCCGGTCCGGGGCATTGTAGGTCGAATAGTAATAGGCCGCGTTTTCGACGCCGCTCACGGGCACGGCGTCCCAGGCCTCGCCAAGCCCCGCCGCCAGGCGCTGTTTGCGGATCTCTTCTTCCTTCCTGTCCAGAATCTGGGCAAGATAGCGGTCGGAAAATCCGTCTTTCTTCGCCTCAATCAGCAGGTCATCGGGCAGGTTTTTGCCTTTGCAGGCCAGGATTTTTTCTTCCAGCGCCACCAGCTCCTTCATCTGCTCGATGAACCACTTCTTGATATGGGTTTTGGTATGCAAGGTGTCCACGGAGGCGCCTTTGCGCAGGGCTTCATACATAATAAACTGCCGCTCACTGGAAGGTTCACTGAGCATCTCCATCAGCTCATCGAGCGTCCGGGCGTGAAAGTCTTTCACAAAGCCCAGGCCGTAGCGCTTTTTCTCCAGGGACCGGATGGCCTTCTGAAACGCCTCCTTATAGTTCTTTCCGATGCTCATGACTTCGCCCACGGCGCGCATCTGCGTGCCGAGTTTGTCTGCCGCGCCGGGGAATTTTTCAAAATCCCAGCGGGCGAACTTCACCACGACGTAGTCGCCCGACGGCGTGTATTTATCCAGCGTGCCTTCGCGCCAGTAGGGAATTTCATCCAGCGTGATGCCGGAGGCGAGAATGGAGGAAATGAGCGCAATCGGAAAGCCGGTGGCCTTGGAGGCCAGCGCCGACGAACGCGAGGTGCGCGGGTTGATTTCGATGACGACCACGCGGTCCGTCTTCGGATCGTGCGCGAACTGTACATTGGTTCCGCCGATGACCTGGATGGCCTCGACGATGTCGTAGGAATATTTCTGAAGGCGCTTCTGCAATTCTTCGGAAATGGTCAGCATCGGCGCGGTGCAGTAGGAATCGCCCGTGTGGACGCCCATCGCGTCGACGTTCTCGATAAAGCAGACGGTGATCATGTGATTCTTTGCGTCGCGGACGACTTCCAGTTCCAGCTCCTCCCAGCCGATGACGGATTCTTCGATCAGAATCTGGCCGATGAGGCTGGCGGAAATGCCGCGGCTCGCGATCAGCCGCAGTTCTTCCAGATTGTAAACGATGCCGCCGCCCGTGCCGCCCATGGTGTAAGCCGGACGGATCACCACCGGATAGCCCATTTCGGCGGCGATTCTTTCGGCTTCCTCCACGGAGGTGGCGGGCTTGCTTTTCGGCATGTCAATCCCCAGCTTGTTCATCGCTTCCTTGAACGCGATGCGGTCTTCGCCGCGTTCGATCGCGTCCACCTGAACGCCGATGACCTTGACGCCGTGTTTGTCCAGAATGCCCCTGCGGTGAAGTTCGGAGGTCAGGTTGAGGCCGGTCTGGCCGCCCAGATTGGGCAGAATCGCGTCGGGCTTTTCATTTTCAATGATCTCCGTCAGCGTCTGGGCGTTGAGCGGCTCGATATACGTAACGTCGGCCATGCCGGGGTCGGTCATGATCGTGGCCGGGTTGGAATTGACCAGAATGATTTTGTAGCCGAGCTTGCGGAGCGCCTTGCAGGCCTGGGTTCCGGAGTAGTCGAATTCGCAGGCCTGGCCGATCACAATCGGTCCGGAGCCGATAATCAGCACTTTTTTAATGTCTTCGCGTTTTGCCATGTTGTTTCCTCTTGTCTTTACCGTGGGATGGTTATTTGTTGCGCTTCAGAAAGAACGATTTTGCCGGGGGAGTATACGAACAATGACCCTGCCTGTCAAAGAAATTGTATTGAAAGTGCGGAAATCATTTAACGCTTTGGATTCCTTGACTTACCGGCTTCGGGATATTCCGCGTCCACGGAAATGGCGATGCCGCCGCGAACGGCAAACTGGGCCGTCACCTTGCACCAGCGGGGGGAAAGCGCGGCCACGAGGTCGTCCAGAATGATGTTGGTGAGATGCTCGTGAAAAACGCCTTCGTTGCGGAAGGACCAGAAGTAGAGTTTGAGCGATTTCGATTCTACGATTTTCCTGTCCGGAATATACTGTATGGTGATTCCGGCAAAGTCCGGCTGACCGGTCATGGGACACAGGCAGGTAAACTCCTGTGTGGACAGGGTGACGGTATAGGGTCTTTTGGAATGGCTGGGAAACGTCTCCAGCTTGCGGCCGGGCTTCGCTTTTTCACCCGATCCCAAAAGGGAAAGTCCGGCCAGATCGCTTTTTTTCGAGAACTTTTCCATGCATGTCTCCTGCGCCCGAAGGGCTTTTCTGCTTACCGGAAATTCTTTCGGTTTTCAAGTTTATTCGGTTGCCAAACGGATTTTTTCTGTGGTAAAGATTCACCACTGAAAAAAAATCAAGGAGGCAACGGTCATGGCCGAAACACCGATCACCCCGCCCGAAAACACCTGGAAGTGCAGCAACTGCGGAAACACCGTCGTGCAGACTGCGCCGCCGCAAACCTGCCCCGTCTGCCAACAGAAATGCGAATTTCTGAATGTCACCTGCTACCAGCCGGAATGCGGCTTCACCGGCATGGACAACCGGCTGAAACCCGCGAAATAAGCCTCGCCGGCTCGCAAATCCACGGACTCCAAAGACCGTCCGCCTTTAAAAAAACGCTGAAAATAGTGCTTGACAAAACAGCGCTCCCTGAATATGTACAACCAACGCTCGTTGTACGTATGGGTCCATGTTCGTTGCGCTGCCTGAACCTGCGGGAAGGGCGGCATGGCTTTTTGATGCTTGCCCGGACATTCTCCTGCCCCGGATCGCCCGTATCCCCGGCGATCCGGTTTTTCTAAAGGACCCAAAGGGGATCATCGTGATGCGCAAGGGAAAAGCATCAGCCGAGCCGGAAGCGGCCGGTAATCATTTAGGGAAGAAAGGGGATAATGCAATGAAGAGTTGGAAATCGTTGTGCTGGATGTTCGTCTTTGCGTTTGTGGTGTGGGGAACGGCCGCGCAAGCCGCGGAGATCGGGATCGGATTTACGGGGCCTTTGAGCGGACCGGCCGCCGAATACGGCCAGGATTGCTACAACGGCGTGGACATGGCGGTGAAAGAAATCAATGCCGCGGGCGGCGTGACCGTCCAGGGCAAAAAATACACCTTCAAACTGGAAAAGCTCGATGACCGGGCCGACCCGACCCTGGCAAAAAACAACGCGATGCGGTTTGTAAGTCAAAACAAGGCCATTGCCGTTTTCAATCCCGTTGCCACGACGATCGGCGCTTTGATGGCCATTCCTGAACAGAACTTCATCATCGCGGCCTTCTCCAGCGTCCATACCATCATGGACAAGAAGCACCCGATGATCATCAATCCCGTCCCCAACTTTGTCGCCTACGCCAAAAACTTCTCCATCATCGCCTGGGACAAGGGCTGGAGAAACGGCGCAATGGTGGTAACCCTGGGCGCTTACGGAGATGCCTGGCGCAATGTCTTTAAAGCGGTCTGGGAGAAAAAGGGCGGCAAGATTCTGGCCGACAAACCGGCAAATTACTACACGGAAACAGACTTTTCGGCACAGTTGACGGCGGCGATCGCCACCAAGCCCGATTTCCTGGTCGTGGGCGGTCCTTCGGCTCCAAGCGCTCTGGTCATTGAACAGGCCAGAAGCCTGGGCTTCAAGGGCGGGTTCGTTCTGATCGACCAGGCCAAGCCGGATTACATTGCCAAAACGCTCGGAAATAAACTGAACCTGCTGGAAGGAATGATCAGCACGGGCGACATCAAACGCCTGCCCCTGCCGATTATGCCTTCTTTCATGAAAAGATATAATGCGGCTTACAAAGGATCCGTGGTCAACGCGGAAAACTGCCTCAACTACAACATGATGCACATCATTGCCCGTGCCGTCACCGCGGCGCAGTCGCTGGATGCCAAGGTGGTTCGCCAGAACATCGTCAAGGCCCTGCCCACGGCCGGCGACAAATTCCCCAACGAACTGTTCAATATCGAGGAAAACGGCGTGATGAACTGCGGCACCATCATGCAGTACGTCAACAAGGGACAGTTCAGCAAGGTGGACTACGTCATTTCGTTCCCGAAGAGCAAAGAGGAATTTGAGAAGATCAAAAAGATGAGCAAGAGCACGGATCCGAAGCAGATCCGCTACGTGCCGCTTCAGTAGCTTGTTCTCGGTA
>Ga0209718_1000233_pt1 | contig 79735 bp, 51 predicted proteins | sample AD_JPNAS1_MetaG_FD_184420 | JGI IMG/M metagenome (GOLD analysis project Ga0209718, IMG submission 184420) | Active sludge microbial communities of municipal wastewater-treating anaerobic digesters from Japan - AD_JPNAS1_MetaG (SPAdes) (version 2) | ecosystem: Engineered > Bioreactor > Anaerobic...
AACAAGATCCGAGTGGTGACCAGAAGATCCTATGGATTCCGCACGTATCATGCGATGGAAACCGCTCTCTACCACAATCTTGGACGACTACCCGAACCGCCACTCACCCACAGATTCTGCTGACGAGACGCTTGGGCATAGCAGGCTTCGCGCGATGATTTCAGCTTGTCATACACCTTCTCGAGATCGCCCCCGTCAAAGGCGTACAGCTCCTTCAGCCGGGTCATGGCGTCCTTGAACTCCTTCTGAGTCTGCTGCTGCTCCTCCTGCAAGGCGGCAACCGATTTCTTCAGCAACTCCCGCTTCTCATAGCCAAACACGTTTTCGAGTGTCTTGTTGTATACGGTCTGACAACCACTCCCCAAAACGACCAGCGCCGCCATCACACACCCGACAGCCAACCCAGCAGACGAACGATGTCTCATAGATTGCTCGCAAAGTACGGGGCCTCGACCGGCGAATCAAGGTTCCCATCGCGCAGGCCAATGGAAACCAGAGCCAATTCATCAAGTGGCGCGGCAGACAGGGCCCCGTCGCCGGCAAATACCGTCTTCACTCGCGTTGGCCGGGGACGAGCCGTCCCCACTCCGGCCTTTGCGGCTTCATGAATTGGCGTCGAATGGAAACGGTGCATCGGACGGTCGTCGGTATTCGGTCGCCCGGTCGGGCAACGCGCCTACAACGGATGAAGACTCCCCCCCCTGCAGGCCGCATGCCCCGCCTGCGCCGCAAATCAGCCCTTCAGCTTCGCCGCGATTCCGGCGACATGGGCGCCCTGGAAGCGCGCTTGAGCCAGTTCCCTGACGCTGGGCTGACGCGTCCCGTCCGATCCGGCGATTGTGCCGGCGCCCAAGGGCGAACCGCCTTTCATCTCGCCAACATCGCTCAGGTCGGGACATGAATACGGCAGTCCGGCATAGATCATGCCGTAGCACTTCTATCGATCTTCCAGTTCGATTCGATCGGGGAGACTATGGAGTGAGACGTCACAACCGCAAGCGCGACGTGTTCGCAGCCAGCGCAGCGGGCGAGGATGTGCGTCACTCTTGCATCGGGTTGCGCGGGAGCTTCTCGTCGAGCATAGCCGTCTGATAAACGAACGTCGCCATGATAATCGCAGCCTGCTTAAGGTCCGGCACGGATGCCCGCCCGCGAACGTCGATGCAGCTTTAGTGTAAGTCTTCGTTACATGATTGTCGGAGGCCGACTTCATGCGTACACCCAGGCGCGGTACCACGCAGAGTTCCAAAGCAGGCCTACACCCACTGCCACTGCTTTCACCGTGTTGCGCGCCACCCAATCGGCGCTGCGTTCGCGCAGCCACCACAAGCACCCCGTGAACCGTTGGGCCGCGTGCACCGGGCCCAGCCACCAGTGGCTTAGTAATTTGCGCTACGTATTTTCGCGAAGCTCGTCGCCCCGGTGTCCGTATCGGATAAAAAGCCTGTCATTTTATTTGCCCCCGACACGCTCAAGAATCTGCACCTCTACCCGCAGTCCCGTTCCCAGAAGCCGAGCTGCGGTTCCCCGCTCCTCAAGCTGGTCGGCGTCTTGAACCTGACCAGTGGCGCGCTCCTGGATTACCTCAAAGGTCACAAGCACCAACAAAAGCGCCATTCTGTTCAGTGTGTAGTGCGAAAGATCAGGCCGCTTCACAAGCCGGCGAATGCGGGTTAGCATGGCCGCATGCCGAAGACTCCTCTCGCTGCGATTGTGTTCGAGTGCGATCGCCTGTTGCAGCCTGACCGGTTCCAGGACTGGGACGGAGCGCAGAACGGGCTTCAGGTCGAGAATCGCGGGGGCGTGACGCGAATCGCCGCCGCGGTGGATGCCACACGCGTCACGGTGCGACTGGCCATCGAGACGCGTGCCGACCTGCTCCTCGTGCATCACGGTTTGTTCTGGTCTGCGCGCCATCCTTGGACCGGCCGGCACTACGAACTGCTGCGGCTGCTGCTCGATCACGACCTGGCCGTGTACAGCGCGCATCTGCCCCTCGATGCGCATCCGCGCCTTGGAAACAACGCGCGACTCTGTGCCGCGCTCGGATTCAAACGCATCGAGCCGTTCTTCGAATGCAAGGGCCGGACGATTGGTTGTGCCGCGCGCGGACGCATCGGACGGGCGGAACTGGCCGAACGGTTGCGCGGGGCGGTTGGGGGGCCCGTGCGTGTGGTGCCCGGCGGCCCGGCGATCTGCCGGCGCATTGGGGTTGTCAGCGGCGGCGTCGGCGCCGAGTTAAGCCTCGCGGCCGCCGGTGGTGTCGACACGTTCATCACCGGAGAAGGCCCGCACTGGACGTATGGGCTGGCGGAGGAGCTGGGGATCAACGTGCTCTACGCCGGCCATTATGCGACCGAGACATTCGGGGTCAAGGCGCTCGCGGCGCACCTGGGCAGGAAGTTTCGTCTGCCCTGGTCATTCGTGGATCATCCTACCGGGCTTTGATCCGCATGGCAGTCATCCTGCGAGATCGGGCCGCCCTGTGCACCGACGGGGTGTAGAACAAGCGGGTTAGCGGTTCTTCATGTAGATGTAGATGAGGCCCCAGAGGATGGCCACGAAGAACGCCAGCAGTGCCAAAAAACGGTTGCGCGCCACGCGCTTTTCGTACCGCAACGGACGCAACCCGTGAATGCTGCCCGCGGCGAGATAGTTGACGAGTTTCGGATTCGACGTCGGAGTGCCGCGAATCTGTGACAGCCACTTGCGGAGCGTGGTCATGGGATCGTACTTGCGCACGCCCAGTTGGTTGAAGTGGTCGGGAGTCGAGTCGCGGTCCGCCGCCCCTTGAACACCGAGATGGTCGATCGCCTCGAATCTGGGCTCGCGCGACCCCGCCGGGATGCGAGCTGCGAAAGATGCGGATTGCGCGGTGGGGCTGCCAGGTCGAGATGCGGTGGGCGGGGCGCTGAGCCGCTCGTTGAGCAGGCGCAGTTCACCCTGGAGCGCCTCAATCCTCGCGTTGAGTTGGCGCTCACTCTCGGCAATCGGATCCGGTTTCTTGCGGAAGAACCGCATGGTCGCTGGGACTCGAAGGCGTGTCGGGTGCAAGGATTACTGGCGCAGCAGCAGCACGCAAAACGTGATCAGCGCGATCACCCCGACCACCGCCAGCGGCCAGGTCAGGGCCAGGCCGACACGACAGAGTTCGCGCAGAGGACGCCGGGTCCAGCCGCTGAGCGGATCGTCGGCCGATGCGGCGGCGGACGCCTCGCCCTTCGGCGCGGCGGAGTCGTCGAGGAGGGTCCATTTCAACCGCGCGGCGTTATACTCCATGCGCGCGTTCTCGATGCTGGTGAGGGCGCGCGTGAGTTCGTTGCTCCAGGTCTCCGTTGTCCAGGCTTTTTCGTTGATCGATTCGATCCTGGCCAGCGCTTCCCGAAAGCCGGACAGCGTCTTGGCCAGTTGCTCGGCGTCGCGACGCGCCTCGAACTCCGCCTTCTCGAGCAGCCCAATGCCGCGCGTCAAATGCCCGGTCGTCTCGGTCCGCCCAACTTCGAACTCCACCCGCCGCCGCCGCGCCTCTTCGAGGGCTGAGCGTTGCCGTTCCAATTCCTCCTGGGCCCGCTTGAGTTCGGCGATGCGGCTCTGTGTCTCGCCGACCTGCACTTCGAGTTCCTCCCGCGTGGGCGGACGAGTCGGCACGGGAGACCCGGCGATGGGCGGCGCGCCCGCCGGACTCATCCGCGCGGCTCGCCCGATCTCCACATCACGATCCACAAAGTCGGTCTCTTCGAACGGCGACGTCATAGACGCACTGTAACACCGGCCTTGGGTGTGTAAAGGCCAGCTCGTTGCGCGGAGACAATCGCGCGTTGACCATGACCGCCCGCGGGTCGTAAACTCGCGTCGCGTTTTCCTGCCAGGCCCAGAGTCGATCGATTCGAAGCCGGCGCCTCCGGCCGTCAACGGCCCGAGGCCGAGTCTCGACGCGGCGGCTCCGAACTGAGCGGGCCTGACAAACAGACTTTCATGAAACCAATCCTGCGCGTTGTGCGGGGCCAGCCTTCATGGCGGGTGGCCTCGGCGGATGTCGAAGCCTTCGTCACTCGGATGGGGGGCCAGATCGGACCGGTCACCTTCGACCGCCGCGGGCGCCGGGTGCAACCCTTCGCCGTCGCTCCCTGGGCCGAGGAGGAAGAGGCGGCTGCGCTGCCGCCGATTCTGCGCGCGTTGCGAGGCGATTTCTTCTGCCTGCCATTTGGCGGCAATGCCAAGCCATTCGGGAAGGAGCGCCATCCGCTTCATGGCGAGACGGCCAATGCGTCGTGGACTTTGGAATCGCTCGAGAAGAAAGGCGCGGCCTCGATCCTCCATCTGAGTCTCAGCACCAAAGCTCGCCGCGGTCGAGTCGACAAGTTCATCACGCTGGTGGACGGCCATCAGGCCGTCTATGCGCGGCATCGGATCAGCGGCATGAAAGGCCCCATGTGCCTCGGGCACCACGCAATGCTGCGGTTCCCCGACCATGCAGGCAGCGGCACGGTATCGACCAGCCCCTTCCTGCTCGGGCAGGTGCTGCCTGAACCTACCGAACGTCCCGAGCAGCGCGGTTATTCCCTGTTGAAACCGGGGGCGGAGTTCGCCTCCCTCGAGAACGTGCCCACCATCACCGGAGAGACGGCCGATTTGAGCCGCTACCCGGCGCGCCGGGGCTTCGAGGACCTCGCCTTGATTGTCAGCGACTCGGCGGCGCCATTTGCCTGGACGGCTGTGACATTTCCGCGCGAGCGCTATGTGTGGATCGGGTTGAAAGACCCGCGTGTGTTGCGCTCGACGCTATTCTGGTTCTCGAATTGCGGACGCCACTACCCGCCCTGGAGCGGGCGCCATGTCAATGTGATGGGACTCGAGGAGGTGACGTCCTATTTCCACTATGGGCTGGCCGAGTCGGCCCGCAAGAACACCTTGTCCCGGCGAGGCTACGCGACCTCGATTCGGCTCAACCCGGATCGCCCGCTCGAAGTCAATTACATCATGGCGGTCTCGAGCATCCCGTCCGGATTCGATCGCGTGGCGGCTGTGGATCGCAGCCCGAGGGCGGGGGAGGGCCTGCTGGTGCGATCGGCCAGCGGCAAGACTCTGACAATCGCCCTGGATATCGACTTCCTGGGAGGCGGCAACGCCGGGTCTGAGGTCTCCAATGGACCATCTCTCTCGGAGGGCCGATCCCGCCGACGCGCTTGAATCTGAACGATCTTATGAACCAAAAACCACGCATTCAGCGCGGCAATGCCCCGCGCTTCTCGTTCGGCCTTCGTTTTTCAACAGCCAGTCTGTTTCTAGCCCTGATCGTCGGTTCGACCCTTCTGGCGGCAGCCGCGGCCGGGGCGAAGCCATCGAGCACGTGGCCACAGGACTACTCGGTCCGGCGCGATGACGATTCGGGCGCTCTGGTACTGACCACGCCCTTCTACACAGTGCGCCACGACCTGCGGCAAGGCGGCGCCATCTGCCAGATCACCCTCACGCACGGCAAGGCGACCAACCTCCTGATGGCCCCCATCGAGACCCGCGTCCGCACTGACCGCGATGCGGTGTTTGCCGACGTGCATGACCGGGCGCCCCGCGTGACGCATCGCCGGGAAGGGACGACCGAGATCGTGACCGTGGACGGCTTTTTGGCGGACGAGAAGGGGCGCCCCTCGGACGTGCGCACACGCACGGTCTTCGAATACCACTGGGGATACATCAAGGTGCGCAAGGAACTCACGAGTTCGGGCGGAGCCGTTCGCGCGCGCGAGCTTACGCCGTTCTTCACGCGTTTGGCGCCGAACCTGTGCGAATACGGCTATCGCGAAGGCACGACCGAGGAGGAAGGTGCGCCGCCTTTTTCATTTGGCAGCAACCGGTGGGGCAAACTGCGCAAAGGCGTTCCGGCCGACAAGCCCGTCGAGACGCCTTACGCGCCGCGCTCGATGATGTTTGCCGATCCGGGCGTCGAAGGGCTCGAGTGGTTTGTGGGCTCCGACCTCTCGCAATGGGAGACCCAGTGCACAGGACGCCGCGGCCAGGGCCGGTGTCATCTCGCCCGCGGCACGGAACCGGACGGGATGGCGGTGTCGATCTCGCCACTCTGGATGGCGGATGCGCCCGTGACGTTGCCGGGGCGCCTGGTTTTTGACTTCTACATTGGCCTGCCTCTGCTCGAAGGCCGCGCTCTCAAGCCGTGGCTTCACACCTCGTTCAATCGCAACCGGGGCGACTGGGTGAGTCCGGATCAAATCCAGCGCTGGAAGGACTCGGGCATTCAGACGGTCCACTGCCACAATGACGGCGATTATTACGGCGACGGCCTCTTCTGGCGCGATGGGTCCTATCCGCCCTACCCCGACATGGACCGTTACGACCAGGTGCTCGACGCGTGCCGCAAGAACGGGATTCGCGTCGCGACCTACTTTTCGAACAAGGAACTCCATTCGAGCACCAGAGAGTTTCAAGAGCGAGGAACCGAATGGGGTCGGAACGACCGCAAAGGCAATCTCCAACACAATTTCTTCAAGGAGAAGAGCGAGTTCGGGGTGCAGATGTGCCTGCGCTCCGGCTGGATCGACTTCCTCAAGCACTCGATCGACCGCGTGCTCGACAAACACCCGCTCGACGGGGTCTATTACGATTGGAATGTCGCCCTGTTCTGCTCCAACCCGAGACACGAGGGCAAGGAGCCCGGCGCCGTCGCGGCGGGCCATTGGGACATCGAAGAACTGCTCGATTTGATGGAATGGACTCGCCGACGCGTCGGGCCCGACGGCCTGGTCATCGTCCACAACACAACGACTCCGATGTTCGTGACGGAGAACTTCGCCGATTATGTGGTGGCCAATGAATGGGGCTACGGCAGTTGGTCCAAGAAGGCGCCGGAACTCAAGGACCTTCCCCTTGAATGGTCCCTGGTCGGAGCCCGGTCCCGCGGCGTGATCAGCTACGGTCAGATCGACGCCAATGCGGACAGGCATCTCCACCGGTTGTTCGCTCTGTATGCCCTGGTCAGCGGCGTCACACCCTGGCCGGCCAGCCCCGAGACGTTCACGCTCTTCGCCCCCCTGGGACAAATCGAGGACATCGCCTCGCATCGCTTTGCCGATTGGCGCAACACAGCCGTCCGCCTCGAAGGTGATCGCTGCGCCTCAGCGGTCTACAGCCGCCCCGGCCAATGCTACCTGCTCGTGGCCAATCTCGATCCCGTCCCTAAACAGGTCCGCTGCGCAGTCCGATTGGACCAACTCCCTCACGCCCTGCCCGCCCCAACCAGCGCCACGCTCGTCGCGTCCGGACTCTCGAGTCCGACCGATTCGGACCCCACGGTTGGAAGCGCCCTGGACGTGGGCAGACTGACGGGCGAGGGTATTGCCATTCCGGTTCCGGGCGACAGCACCGTCCTCATCCGTCTGCGTTAGCCTGCATTTCTCGCCAACTGCTGAAGTCATCTGACCGGTCACAGTCACGTTTCATCTGCAATGCAGGCTCTCAGTCCCGGAAATCTCACCCGCAGACACTCCGGAATGCCGCGATCGCCCCACTGGTGAGATTTCCGGGTTAGGCTGGACTATCGCACATCGGCGCCCGTGCCGGCGCCAATCGCGCCGGCGCGCGGCATCCGCAGGCTGAACTCGATCCGCTCGCCTTCGCGGCCCACGTACCCGCCCCAGCCGACGCGGATTTCATCGATGCGGCGCCGGTCCAGTGTCGCGTCGTTGTCGCTTGACCAGCCTGCGAGTTGCAGGCGATCCAGGGGGAGATAACAACGGTCGTAGCCCGCCGCGGAGAGCGAGCGCGGTGTGCTTGCCAAGAAATCCCCGCCGCCGCGTTCGTGCAGTATGACGAGCAATTGTGTCGGCGTGTGTTGTCCCTCGGGCACCCAACTCTCGATCTCGAGGAGATCGGCGGCGCTCAAGTCCAAGGAATCCTCAAATGGCAAACGCACAAACAGGAATGTGTCAACATCGCTTCGGGTCAGAGTGCCCTCGACTCGCCATCCCGGGCGGCCAGGTCGAGTCGCCTCGCTGTCCGCCGACATTGTCTCGCGCACGAACTCGCCCCGAGCCACCGCTGCTTGGGCGGCGGGAAGCTCCTTGAATGTCATCGAGGGGGAGACGCCCGGATTCAGCTTCCTCGCCGGTAGCGGCGGACCGTCGAACCGCAGGAAGGTCGCCCCATACGGCGGCAAGACCAGTTCGGTGGCGGTCTTGCCCGGCCACACCGAACGCTGTCCGGTGGCGGGGTCCCACTGTTCGGCCGCGCCTGAAGCCCGGCACTCGATGGCTCCCTGCCAGGGCACGGGGCTGTCGTTGATGACAAAGTAGACTTCGTGGCCGTCGACTCGCCGATGCGTCAGACGCAACGGCGCGCGCGGGTTCGGCACCGCCAAATCCGGCTCGATGATCTGATCAAGCACCCGGGGCAACAGAGCCTCGATGCCCGCCGACAGAAAGACGCCTGTGCCGCGCCCGACGGCTGTGCGCGCGATCGGGCCGTCACCCGTCTCTCCGAACGCACGCTCGCCCCAGGCCCGGATGCGGCGGTCGGGGAACTCGGACTCCGTATTGGCGGGGCGCGCGCCCAGGGCAATCACGGTCCCGCCCTGGCGCATGAAATCATCGAGCCGATCCCAGGCAGCTTCGGGCAGGGTGTCGATTCCCGGCAACACCACCACCTGCCACCGGAGGGCGTTGTGCGCCAACTCGCCTTCCAGAACCCGCGCCTCGATGAGCGTGCGGCTGTCGATCACTGTCAGGTCGCGGCGCGACGCGAACAGACTTTCCAGCGCGTTGCGATAGAGATGCTCGATCCGATTGGCGCCAGGCGATGCATTGGCCCAGTGCTCCGCCGGAATGAAGCGCGTCCAAAGGCTCTCGATCGGATAGACAACCGCCACATCCGCCACTTGATGGCCGCCCGCAAGCAGCGTTGCACACCGCCCAACCCATTCGTTCAGTCGGCGCAGGGCGGCGTCATCCATCCCTGTGAACGAGTAGTAGCTGGTGATTACGTTGACACCGCCCGTGAAGAGCCGATTGCACGTCCCGCGGATTTCGGCCTCGGTCACGACGCGCTTGGCACGCGCGTCGCCCGCCGGACGGTAGACCTGGCCGTGATCGGATGTTTCGCACATGACAAACGGGCGGCGGTCAAGCTCGGCCGCGCTGCCCGCCAGCCGCGCGATGTGCCACGGGACCTCGGGCGGAAGGCTTGTCAGACAGTCAATGCCGGGCGCATCGAGGCGGCGCAGGCAGGCGAAGAAATCGCCATAGAGCGCCACGTGCGCGGTGAGCCCTTCCTCGGCCAGCAGATGGCCGCCCGACTGCACGCCGTGGCGCCGGCACCAGTCCTGGATTTGCCCAAAGAAGTTCTCCGCCACCAACTCGCCGACCGTCTGCCAGAAATCGTGGCGATGCCGCTCCACTCGAGGTCCCGCTCCCACCAGCAACGACGGGATGGCATCCTCGAGCGCGTATCCGTGCCGCTTGCGAAACTCGGCGCTCAGCCCCGTCGACCAGGGCAGCGGCCGATATGGCATCCGCCGCAGGAACAGGCTCATCAACGACGGTTCATCGGTGAAGGTGGCGACGAAGTGACGGCCCAGGTCAGGCCCCATTTCCTTCGCGTAGCGGGCGTGAGTCAGTTCGAGAAAACGGGCGGTCGGGGCCGCCTCGAGCAGGTTCGGATACGGCATCTTCCGCCACAGATTGCCGTCGGCATGGGTGCCTTCGTAGAGAGGCGCTTCCGTGACGCCCAGGAGTCTCCAACGCCCCTCGGGCGCCGTCCATGACACCCGTCCGTCTCGCACATGGGCGCTCAGATCGACGCGCCCGTCGAAGTCGACATCTCCATCCCGCACCGGGTAGGCCGCCGCCAGAAAGAGACGTCCGGGGGGCAGTTCGAGTGTCGCCGGACCGGCGCCCGTCTCGGCGTCCTTCGCCAATAACCCCCGCGCTTCCCACTCGGGATGGTCCCGCAACACGAGCCCGCCGGCGTTGGCCGAGGGATAGCCCTTTTCGTCGTACAGCCACAACGCCATCCCGGCTTGCCTGGCCGCTTCAACAGCCCGCGTGAAAGCAGCCCACTTCGCCTCGCTCTCGAGATAATTCTCGAATGCGACATTGCAGACCACTCCGCCGAAGCCCTGGTTCTGCAGTCTGCCGATGAGGTCGTCCTGCCGGCCCGGCTCATCGGGCCAGCCGTGAATGATCTTGAGAATGCGGGTCTGCGCGGGCGGTTGAACAAACCGTTCGGCAAGCCCGGCCGGGGCGTCCGGAGCCTGGGCCGCCTGGCCCTGCGGAGTCCTGAGCGCGAAAGCCAGGCTGCAACAAAGGAGGCAAGTCAGCGTGAAGAAACGGAGATTTCGAGCGGAATTTATAGATAGCATTGACATTCAACGACTTAATGTACACGATGACCATGAACCGGTGCGGAGCGGCGACGCCTGCCTGCCGGCAGGCAGGCGTCCCCCCTCCACGGTTCGGATCATGAAAACTGCATTTCGGCGACGTAGGTCTCGTGGAAGTCAGGGTCTTCGTTGAGCGGAACATGGCGAATCTTCCGGCGCAACGCCTCATACTCGAAGCCGTCGCCGGATTCCCGGAACAACGCCAGCTTCGCTCCGAGCAGCGCCGTGTTTCCCGCCGGACGCACCCGATCGGGCGGCAATGGAAGCAAGCCGATGCGCCGGGCGCTGGCGCGGTTGATGTAGTTGCCGAAAGCGCCTGCCAGGTGCAGACATTCCAAATCCTCGAGCCCGGCTCCCCATTGGGCCAACAGCAATCGAAAACCGGCGGCGATAGCCCCTTTCGCCAGTTGCAACTCGCGAACATCCGTCTGCGTTAACACCACGGGCGGCGCCAACGTCCATCGATCGCCCGATGCCAACCGCCCCGTCGGGCGGACCAGTCCGAGGTCGAGGCCGCATGCCACGGCGTCCACCAGGCCGCTTCCACAGATGCCGCGCGGAGCGCCGCCTCCGAGCACCCGGCACTGCATTGCGCTGTCCCGCAACGCGACCTCGGCGATCGCCCCGGTGGCGGCTCGCATGCCCATGGAAATTCGCGCGCCTTCAAACGCCGGGCCCGCAGCGGTCGAGGCGCAGAGGAGGCGGACGCGGTTCCCAATGACAATCTCTCCGTTCGTGCCCAGATCGACCAGGCCCACCAAGCGATCGCTTTCATTCACCTGCGTCGCCACAATGCCCGCCAAGACGTCGCTGCCCACGAAACCGCCCAGACACGGCAGGAAACAAACCGTCGCATTGCCAAGTCCGTGCCAGCCCAAATCCGGCGCGGAAAAGGTCTTCAATGCGTCTTCGGGCGGATCGAACGGGTGATGGGATAGAGGTTCGACGCTCAAGCCGCAGAACAGGTGATGCATCACGGTGTTTCCGACCAGGACAACGCGTTCGAGCGGCGCCCCGGGCGGGGCCTCGGACATCAACTCCGCGAGCAAGCCTCCGATCTGTTCGCGCACGAGCGTCTGCAAGGTGGTCTGGCCCCCGGCCGACATCGCGAAATCGATGCGACTCATGATGTCGGCGCCGTGCTTGGCCTGCTGATTCAGCCCCATGCGCACGCCCAGCACGTTGCCCGTGCGCCGATCCACCAACTGCGCGACGATGGTGGTCGTCCCGAGGTCCACGGCTGCGCCCAACCCGTCGTGCGGCGTGAAGGCGAATGTCGAGTTGTCACTGAGGATCGAGAGTTCCCACTGAGCCAGCTCGATGCGCAAATCGCTGCGGGCATGCGCCCGGCAGGCGAGCCGCCATCCTTCAGCCAGTTCTTTGGACGTCAGCACGCGCTTGTCTTCCGGCGTCACCGGCAGACCCCCTTCGAGCACTCGGACACGGCAGCCCTTGCAGCGGCCGCGACCGCCGCACGGGAACTCGACCCCTTGCGGGAAGAGCGCATCCTGCAGCGATGTGCCCGGAGCGACCGTCAATCTTCGGCCCAACGGCAGCAATTCGATCCGCACGGTGTTGCCCATGCTAACGCCAAATCATGCAGTTACGCTAGTTCCGGCCCCGCTCGATGACAATCGCCAAATCCGTTCCACCACGCCCATGCCCGCCCCAGGTGTGAACATGGCGAACGAGCTCACCGACCGCCGTCCCACAGGCGCGGGAGCACCGGCATCGAATCTGGCGTCCGATTAAACCGGCGCGCCCGAAACGGAGAGACTGAGCGGCGGTTCAGCGACTGGTTGGCCAGCCTCCTCATCGTGCTATGGGCAGGAACCACACAAGCCCACTTCCGTGGCCAGCGACGGATGAGCCTCTCATCGCGGCCAAGAGCCAGTCGAACAGATTGCCGTTCGCCGTGCTGTTCTGTTGCTGTTCTTCCGCGCACACGGACGATTTCCCCGCACCCTGGACGAGATAAGGGTCTGGTTCATGGCGTCCTAGATGAATCGCGCCGTTGCTGGATGCGTCAACATTACTGTCCGCGGCGCGCTCAGAGTGCAGGCTCACCGGGGCGGCTTGGCCCCGTGCGCCCGGGAGAGACCATGCGAATCACCGACGTCCTCGTGCGAAACGGGCTGCTGACGGCCGAGCAAATGGCCGACGTGCTGCGTTTGCAGCAGGCGGAGGGATTGCGTCTGGACCGGGCGATCGTGCGGCTCGAGTACCTGAGCGAGCGGGAGCTTCTGGGTGCGTTGGGAGAACATCTCAAGCTCAAGGTGGCGGACCTGTCGCAGTTGAGCGTCGGCCAGGAGGTGCTGCGGCTGCTCCCCGCGAAGCTCGTGTTTCGCAAGCGTGTGTTTCCAATCGGCCAGGCGGACGGGGCGATCGAGGTGGCGACCAGCGACGCGTTTGACATGAGCGCGCTGGACGAGGCGCGACTGCTGACCGGGCTCGAGGTGCGCCCGGTGCTTGCGGCGGCGGAGGAGATCGACAAGCTGATCAAGGCGCACTATGGGGTCGGGGGCGACACGATTGACGAGATGGTGGCGGGGGAGGCGGGGGGGGTGTCGGCGGAATCGGCGACGAGCGAGGATTTGCTCGAGATGGCGCAGGAGGCGAGCGTCATCAAGCTGGTGAACGAGATCATCATCGAGGCGGTGAACGAGCGGGCGAGCGACATCCACATCGAGCCGTACGAGCACGAGCTGTCGATCCGCTATCGGATCGACGGGGTGCTGCACGAGGCCTCGATGCCTCCGCAGATTCACCGGTTCCAGGCGGCGATCATCAGCCGGCTCAAGATTCTGGCCAACCTGAACATTGCGGAGCGGCGGGTGCCTCAGGACGGGCGCATCGAGTTCAGTGTGGGCGGGCGCCAGATCGACGTGCGTGTGAGCGTGATCCCGATGCTTTTTGGCGAGGGCATCGTGATGCGTCTGCTCGACAAGTCGAGCGTGCTCTTCACGCTGACGCAACTGGGGATGGACGACGCCACGTTCAGCCGGTTTCAGGGCCTGATCCGGCGTCCGCACGGGATCCTGCTGGTGACGGGGCCCACGGGCAGCGGCAAGACGACGACGCTCTATGCGGCGCTCAACGCCCTGGTGAACTCCGAGATCAAGGTGCTCACCGTCGAGGATCCGGTCGAGTACCATCTGCGCGGCGTGAATCAAATCCCGGTCGATCCGCAGGTCGGGATGACTTTCGAGCGCGGGCTGCGCGCCATCCTGCGTCACGATCCGGACGTGCTTATGATCGGTGAGATTCGCGACCTCGAGACGGCGCGGGCCGCGATTGCGGCCGCGCTGACCGGCCACCTGGTGTTGTCCACCCTGCACACGAACGATGCGGCGTCGGCGCCGATGCGGCTGCTCGATATGGGGGTCGAGCCGTATTTGGTGAGCAGCACGCTGATCGGCGCGATGGCCCAGCGCCTGGTGCGGACGATTTGTCCGAAGTGCAGGACGACCGATCCGGCGGATCCGCGGACCCTGCCCGAGGATCTGGGCTGGAGGCCGGGCGATGTCCTCCATCGCGGGGCCGGATGCGAAGCCTGCCGCGGCACCGGGTTCCGCGGGCGAACGGGGCTCTACGAACTGCTCACGATCAACGAGCCGCTGGCCGAGTGCATCCTGCACCGCCGTCCACCGCCCGAACTCATCCGGGCCGGCCGGGAGGACGGGTTGCGCCTGCTGCGGGAAGACGGCTGGATCAAGGTGCGCCAGGGGGTGACCACGGTGGACGAGGTAGTGACCTGCACGGCGGTGTGAGGCATCGAGGAGGCGCATGGCCGATTTCCAGTACACCGCCAAGACCGCCGCGGGCGAGACCGTCACCGGCGTGTTGTCGGCCGAGAGCGAGGCGACGGCCCTGCGAATCCTGGACGAACGGAATCTCTTTCCGCTGGCGTTGCGGAACGGTTCGGATGCGGCCGGCCGGCAGGCGGCGCGGGGGCGGGTCCGCACCCGGGACGTGGGGATCATGTACGGGCAGTTGGCGGATTTGATCGGGGCCGGGGTGCCGATGCTGCGCGCGCTCGATTCGCTGGTCAAGTCGACGGTCAGCGCGCGTCTGGCCGGTTTGTTGCGGGAGGTGCGGGCGGCGGTCGCGGACGGCAAGTCGCTCACGGAGGCCTTGCGGGAGCATCCGGAGGCCTTTCCGCCGTTGCACACCGCGATGGTGCAGGCAGGGGAGCGGGCGAGTTTTCTCGAGGAGGTTCTGCAGAGCCTCTCGGGCTTTCTCGAGCGACTGGACGAATTGCGCAGCAAAGTAATCGGGGCGCTGATTTATCCGGCGTTGCTTGCCGGCGTGGGCACGCTGGTCCTGGTCGGCGCGCTGCTCTTCTTCGTGCCGCGGTTCGAGCCGCTGCTGGGCGACGCGCGCAAGCCGTTGCCGACGGAGCTGGTCCTTTGGCTGAGCGGGGTGTTGCGCGGGTATTGGTATTTGGCGCTGGCGGCCGGGGCGGGCCTTGGGGCCCTGGTCTGGGGGGCGCTGTCGAGCGAGCGCGGGCGGCGCTGGTACGAGGAGTGGCGCCTGCGCGTGCCGGTTGTCGGCACGGCGCTGAGGCTTCTGGCCATCACACGGTTTTGTCGGATTCTGGGCACGCTTTTGGCCAATGGCGTTCCCCTGCTGCAAGCCCTCTCGATCAGCCGCGGGGCGACCGGGTCGAGGCTCTTGGGCGACCGCATAGCCGATGCGATGGAGAGCGTGCGTGGGGGGCGCCCGCTGACGGAGCCATTGCGGGTGGGCAACCTGTTTCCCGAGCAGATTCTGGCGATGATCCGGGTGGCGGAGGAATCGAATCGTCTGGACAAGGTGTTGTTGAAGATTGCGGACACGGTCGAGCGGCGGACCAACCGGCAGGTGGACCAGGTGGTGCGTTTGCTCGAACCGCTCATTCTCTGTCTGGTTGCGATGGCGATCGGGATTCTGGCGCTGGGTTTGCTCCTGCCCATATTCACGATGGCCAGCAACCTCGGGCGGGCGTCCTGACGGGAGGATGAGCTGAATGCAAACAGGTTTGACGGCGTCTATTCTCGGTAAAATACTCTGCTCCTATGAAGACGCGCAATCTGGCCGGGCGAATCGCGCCAGTGCGGGCCCCGGTGGGTTTCACGCTCATCGAAGTTCTGCTGGTGATCGTCATTATCATGATGCTGGCGGCGGCGTTGGTGACGTTTGTGCTGCCGCAGCAGGCGGGGGCGGAGCGGAACACGACGCGGCTGTTATTGACGCAGGTGCAAACCTCGCTCGACACGTACCGCATGAATGTGGGGCACTATCCGACCGAGGAGGAGGGGGGATTGGGGGCGCTGCTGGTCAGACCGCAGTTCGAGAACGAACAACTCAGCGAGCGCTGGCAGGGGCCCTACATCAAACCCGGCACGAAACTGTTGGATGCCTGGGGCAATCAGGTGGTTTACGAATTGCAGGACATCGCGCGCACGGGCCAGACCAACGGCCTCCCTTACCGCCTGTTTTCAATGGGACCGGACGGCCAGGCGAACACCGAAGACGATCTGGTGCTGGAAACCACGGCGGACGAGAACCTGGACTCCCGGAGTGTGCTCGAGACAACGCCGAGATAGGCTGCCGTACGTGTCAAAGACCAACTGCCAGGCGGGTTACACGCTCCTCGAGTTGCTGCTCGTGGTGCTCTTGGTGCTGCTGTTCACCGGCGCGGCTGTCATGAATGTGGCGCCGCTGGCGCAGGGAGCGCGGCTCGACGAAGGGGTCGGACAGCTCGAGACGCTGCTGCGGTTTGCCCGCGCCGAAGCCGCCCAACAGGGGCGGCGGCACCAACTCCAGATCCAGGCGGCATCGGAAGCCCAGCCGGCCAGCCGCGCGGCGATCGCGGTGCGTTGGGAGCCCGAGCCTCTGCAAGATCCCGGTGTCTTCGTCCAAAGGCAGTCCACCGCCGCGCTGGCCCAGTCCGTGACCGAGCACGTGCGCATCGAGCATGTGCGCTTGATCGAGCCGGCGTCCCCGTCCGCCCACCCGCCAGCCGCTCGGGACGCATGGGACATGTCGGCGCCGGCGTCCGAACCTCCCGGGGCTCCTGCGTTTGGGGCGGTCGAGGAATGGCCGTCGATCACGTTCTATCCCGATGGATCGTCCGATTCGGCGGAGATTCTCGTCGGCTCGACGGACATCAACGATCCGCGCCTGATGTTGGTGAAGTGGAACGGACTGAGCGGCAGCACGGCGCGCGAGGGAGTGAATCCCGAGAGCCTTGGCCTGGTTGGGAGCAGAACCGCCGAGGCGCAACCCTTGGAGCCGGCCTCGGTCGCCCATACGATCCTCGGGCCCTCGGCTCCTTGACCTATGGGGCGCGCATGCAGTTGCCTGGACCGGCGGACCAGACTCAGCCCGGGCGGGAGCCGCGCTCCGGGCGCGGGGCGGTCCTCCTCGAGGTCCTGCTCGCCCTCGGTTTGTTTGTGGTCGCCGCGGCGATCGTCACTGGCGGCTTGAACGCCGCCGTCGAGCGCACGATCCGATTGCGGGCGCAGACCCACGCGCTGGATCTTGCCGCATCCGTGATCTCCGAGATTCAGATGGGACTGCGGGCTGCGCAGGCCGCAGGGCCGGAATCTTTCGAGGCCCCCTTCGATCAATGGACCTGTGAGATCGAGGTGGGCCCGTACACGTTCGGAACCGAGAACGCAGCCGGATTGCAACTGGTGACGGTCATCGTGCGCGGCGAGACGCCGCCCATGGTCCAACGCTTGACGACGATTCTCGTTTCGGAGTCAGGGGAGGCGCCGTGAGGATGAGACCGCTTCGTGTGCGGGCTGTGCCGCTGGGTGCCGGGGCGTTTACGCTTCTCGAGGTGTTGTTGGCCCTGTCGATTGCCATCGGCCTGCTGATCGTCGTCCTTTACTACTACCAGCAGGCCGCCCTGCTCCGGGACAGCACGCTCGACTCGGCCACGGGACTGGCCGCCGTGCGTCTGTGCATGGACCGCCTGGGAACGGAGCTGCGGACGGCCAGCGCGCAGCCCGACAGTCTCCGCGGCAGCTCTCAAGAGATCGAGTTCCTTCAGTGCGAGCTTCCCGAATCGGGCAATGTGGCAGCGGTCGACGACGACGCCCCTGTGTCAACCCCGGTTCTGCTCCGTCGGATTCGCTATGCCATGCGCGCGTCCGAGGAATCGAGTGCAGCGGGGGGATTGATTCGGACGGAGACCGTGGTGACGCCCGCCGCCTCTGGATCGGGAGAACCGGAGCCGGACTCTGTGGAAACAGACCCGGCGGAAACGGGCGTTGTGGAGGAGTCGTCGGAACCGCCTGACACCAACGACGTGTGGGCGGTCGAGACTGCGAGCGTCGAGGAAGAGGGCACACGCATCACCACCTCGTTCCCGAGCGCGGGCGCGCCGCCGCTGACCATTCCCGAACTTCGCTATTTGCGCCTGCGCTATTGGGATGGCGCGCAGTGGCAGGACTCGTGGTCCGGTTCCCATCTGCCCCGCGGCATCGAGGTGACGCTCGCCCTCGAGCCGGTTCCGTCGGATGCCGCCTCGGACACGCTGCCCGAGGAGGTGTTTCGGCGAGTGATTGCGATTCCGGCGGGGCTCGCTTCGAGCGCGGCTCCAGCCGTCGCCGACGACTATGAATCGGGGAGCGTGAACGGGGGGATGACCCCGGAGGGTGGCCGGTGAAGACGCACTGCTATCCGCGCAAAGACCGAGCGAGGCCGTGGCGATCAGGGGGCTTTGTTCTGCTGATCGTGTTGGTGGTCGTGTTGCTCAGTTCGATGCTGGCGGCGAGTGTTCTCTACGCGATGCGGTCCGAGGCCGCCGCCCACACTGCGAGTGTCCAGCGCGAGCAGGCCTGGGCGGCGGCCATGAGCGGGGTGGCCCGGGCGCTGGCCGTGGCGACGGATCCAGGGGGCGACTGGATGGGGTGGGAGGATAACCCGGCGATGTTCCAGCATCAGTTTGTGAAGCAGGACGGCGATGACCAGTGGTTTTTCACGGTGTACTCGGCCTCGGATTCCCTGGGCGCCGAGGTGCGGTTCGGTTTGACGGACGAAGCGTCCAAGCTGTCGGTGCGACATCACGATCCCGCATGGCTCGGAAAGCTGCCGGGGCTCGATGCGAAGCTCGCCGCGGCGCTTGCGGGCGCCGTCCCGCGATCCGAAACCGCGCCGCGGACGAACGGCCCGAGAGCTGCATCATGGGCCCCGGACGTCTCTGGTCGGGCGGGTGCGAACGATCTGCCGCCGGACGCGCGGTCGGACGAGACCCGGCTGTCGGGGGCACCGGTATCGGAGGGGCAGCCGTCGGAGGCTGCGCCTTCGATCCCGGCGGCGTCGGCCAGCCCGGTCCCATCCATCGAGGAGTGGTTTGCCGCGGCAGGGTTGAGCAGTCAGTTGCTTTACGGGGAGGACGCGAACTACAACCTTCGGTTGGACCCGAACGAGGACGACGGGGAGACGCGCAAGCCGCTGGACAATGCGGACGGCCAGTTGGATCGGGGTTTGCAGCAGCATCTCACGACGATCAGCTACGACCTGAACGTCAACAGCGATGGGCAGCCGCGCATCAATCTCAACGATGCCAAGGCCGACCTCTCGAAGAGCGGCCTGCCTCAGGCGACACTCGATTACGTAGCGGCCCTGCGCCGCGCCGGCCAGGCGCTTTCCCACGTGGCCGCATTGCTCGAAGCCGAAGGCGAGTTTCAGGATGCCGAGGGCCGCCCGCAGCGTCTGCGCTCGGGCATTGGACGCGAGGAATTGTCCGTCGTGTTGGACCAGTGCACCACGACCAATGCCGCGCGACTTGAAGGGCTGATCAATGTGAACACGGCGCCGCGCGCGGTTCTGATCGCGATTCCGTTTGTGGGCGAGGCCCTGGCGGACGCGATCCTCGCGACGCGGCCCGGTCTCACGGCGGACGAAGCGCGCACACCCGCGTGGCTGTATCGGCGCGGCCTGGTGACCGCCGAGGAGTTCAAGCAGATTGTTCCGCACCTGACCACGCGCAGCCTCCAATTCAGCTTCCGCTGCCTGGGTTATGCCGTGCCGTCCGGGCGCTATCGGGTGTTGAGCGTCATGGTGGACACGGCGCCGCATCCGCCGCGTGTCGCCGCCCTGCGGGATCTGACGCGGTTCGGATTCCCGGTGCCGCTGGCGGTGCTGGAAAACGGAGGCGCGGGGGGCGTGTCGACAACGAGTGCGGGTGGGCGGCTGGCGTGGTGAGTCTTGAGTCATGGCGCTCAACCTCGATCACATCTGGACTGGTCTTGCGGCCCGTTTGAACCGGCCGACAGCGTCGCGCCGGAGTCGGCGCACCAGCATCACGGCCCTCGATCTCGAAGGGGGCTTCCTCGAGGTGGTGCAGGCGGCGTCGCGCAGCGGAGAGCCCCGGGTTGTCCGGCATGCCGCTGTTCCACTGGATCGGCCGCCGGACGCCGATTCGGAGACGGGGTCGGTTTCGGGTCCGGTGTTTGCCGCCGCGCTGGCGCGCGCTGGAATTCGCCCTGGCGCCGTGGTCATGGGGGTGCCGCGCGCGCGGGTGATGCTGCGGACTCTCGACTTGCCGCCGGCCGAACGCGAGGCGGAGATCGCGGCGATGGTGCATCTGCGACTGCAGCGCGACTTGCCGTTCGGTCTCGACGAAGCTGTGATCGATTTCAGAACTCTGAAGCATCCAGCCTCCCTGCAGGCTGAGCCGACCGCGCCGGACCGCCCGGGCCCGCAAGGGGCGGCGACCCCGGTCCGCGTGCTGGCCGCCGTGGTCCGACGCGACACGGTTGAGCACTACCAGTCCCTGGCCAAAGCGGCGGGAGTGAAGCTGGCGGGCTTGGGACTGCGGTCGATGGCGAGCGCGCGCGCAGCGCAATGCCTGGATTCTCGAACGACGCAAGGGTGTGTCGCCCTGATCTCTGTCCATCGACGCGAAGTCCTGTTCGACGTGTTGTTCGAGGGCGCGTTGGTGTTCAGCCAGGTTGGGGCCTTGGCGGCAGGCGCGGGGCCCGCGCGGGGACCTGGGCCCGCGCTGGTCGAGCCAACGGCCGAATCGGTATTGACCGAGGTTGTGCGCAGCCTGCACAGCTACGAAGGCGTTGCGGATCACCATCCGATCGGGCGTTGCCTTGTGACGGGGTCGACCGGCGCCGAGCCGGGCCTGGCGCAGGCGCTGGCGAGCCAGTTGGGGGTGCAGGCCGAGGTTCTCGAGCCCGCGGGGCCGTGGAGTGAGGCGTCCGACAACGCCGAGTCGCCGACCCATGCGCTGCCGGCCATCGGTCTCGCCCTGGGCGCGCTCGAACCCGAGGGGTTGCCGATCGATCTTCTGAATCCCAAGCGCCCTCCGGTCGCGCGTGACAACCGGCGCGCGCGGCAATTGGGTATTGTGGCGGCGATTCTGGCGGTTCTGCTGGCGGCTGCCGGCCTGCGGGCGCGGTGGATAGGGGCCCGGGAGCGGCACCGCGCCCAACTGCAGGAACAGATCACGCTCGGGTCCAAGAACCTCGCCGCCTACCGGCATGTCCGCAACCAGGCCCGGACCCTCGCCGAATGGTCGGAGACCGGGCGCAACTGGCTCGATCACCTGACTGTCTTGAGCGCCCTGCTGCCGCCCAGTCGGGATCTCTATGTGACCGCGCTTTCGGCAAGCGCCCGCAACACGCTCAACCTCGCGGTCAAGGTCCGCGGCGGTGAGACTGTGGATCGCCTGTTGGAAACGCTGCGTTCTGCCGGCTACCAGGTCAAGGCGCCCGCCATCATGCCGGCGATGGACCGCTTCGGATTCCGGTTCCAGGCGAACCTCGAACTGGGCATCCCAACCGCGATCACAAACAATCTCGATGCCCTCGCGGTCGAATCGCGTCCACCCCATTCCCCCGCCGCCTCTGAGGCCGCGGCGTCGGCTCCCACGCCCCAGGCTGCGGCTCCCACACCCCAGGTTGCGTTACCCGCGCCGCCGGCTGCGTCACCCGCGCCGCCGGCTGAGGCCTCTCACGGCGCACCACCGGGCGCCGTTCCGGCTGCGGCGCCGGCATCGGGGGCCTGGAGGGAGCAGCGTGGATCCCAGGCGGGGGGTGAGCCGCGAATGCGTCGACGCCGTCCGGAAGGAGGCTGGCGTGAATAAGCGGGTCCGACTTCTTGCCTGGGCGGCGTTGGGCGTGGCCGGGCTGCTGGCCATGGGTTTTGTGCTGAGGGCTGCGATCAATCGTCCCCTGCGCACTCTCGATGGGCAGATTCTGGCGCTCGAATCGCGGTTGAAATCGCTGCAGAAGGAGAGACAGGCCTTTCTGAAGGCGGACACCGAAGTGCGGGCCGGCGCCGCCCGGCTGTTCGCCAGCCAGGCCGCGGAGGCGGAGGCGCGACTTGGAGCCTTGTTGACGGCCCAGATCGTGCGCGTGGGCTTGCGCGAAGCCGATTTCACCCGCGTCCCCGTCGGACGCCGCCGCCTGCCGGGCGCGGAGGAGGTGGGATGGTCCGTGCAGGGGGAGGGGTCTCTGGCGCGTTTGCTGGATTTGCTCTTTCTGTTGCAGAGCGAGCCGCGGCTGCAACGGATCGAGGGTCTCTCGCTGTCTCCCGCCAATGAAGGCGACCGTACGCGGATTCGGTTTCGGTATGCGACATTGGTATTCCTGCCGGCGGTCGAGATCGAGGCCGCGATCCCCGAGGCGGAACTGAGCCTCGATGCGCCCCTGCGCCGGCGATACGACGCAATCACGCAGCGCGATCTCTTCCGTCCACACTCGCCCCAGGAGCGCGCCGCGAATCCGCCGCCTGCGGGTGCGCCGACGCCTGAGTCGGAACAGCCGCATTTGCGGATCGTCTCGCTCTCTTCGTGGGACGGGCAACCGGAGGTGCACCTGTTCGACGCGCGGCAACAGCGGCTGGTTGTCCGCCGGCCCGGCGATGAACTGCTCGACGGCGAGGTGGCGGCGGTGGACTACCGCCCGCAGCCCGTGCCCGGCAAGGCCGGCCTGATCAGCTACAGCCGCCTCATCTGGCGGATCGACACCAACTACTGGGCGGTCGAGCCGGGTCAGACCCTGGCTGACCGACGCCTACTGGCGCCGGAAGAACTTCCGGCGACGCTTCACCCGATTCCCACACACCCGGTTCTACCATGAGACTCGATCACTGCATCTGTTTGGTCTGTTTGGCTCTCTCTAGCCTGGCGCCGCTGCGACCGCTGGCGGCCGACGGCGCGGGCGCCGACACGCCTGTCCCGGCCACAAACTCGGCGCCGGACGCCGTCCCGATCGATGCCGGCGCCGCGACGCCGGCCTCCGTCACCCCGCCATCGGGCACAGCGACGAACGCGCCGCCCGACGCGGCCGGCATCCGGTTTGACTTTGCCGGCATGCCTTATTCCGAGGCGATCCAGCGCTTCTGCCAGATGGCCGGCAAGCCGTTGATCGCCGACACGGTTGTAGAAGGCGCGCTGACGTTTTCGGATCCGAAGCCCTACACATACGGGGAGGCGCTGGACACGTTGAACCTGATCCTGGCGACCAAGAGCGTCATGTTGATCGAAGACGACCGTTACCTGCGCCTGGTTCCCTTCAAGGCGTTGTCCCAAATGCCGCTCAAGCTGATCCGCGGGCTCGAGAACGTTGGCGATGTGCGCCCCGGCGAACTCGTCACGGTTGTGTTGGATCTCAAGAATCTGGATGCGGGCGAACTCTCGCAGCCCATCAGCGCCATGCTTTCGTCAGCCGGTTCCGTGGCGTCGCTCTCGCGCGGGCGCGGGCTGATCATCACCGATCGCCTTGCGAACATCCAGCGCGTCCGGCAATTGCTCGACCAGGTGGACACGGCCTCGCCGGTCCAGCGGCAGGTCAAGACGTTCGCCCTGCGCAACGTGTCCGGCACGTTGATGAGCGACCTGTTGAACCGCACGTTCGGCATCGCCACGGCCCCGAAGCGGACCGTGTTCAACGAGCAGCGCAAGGCCTACGAAGTGCTGCCGCCCGACCCCACCGATTACGTGACCGCGATTTTTGCCGAGGCCTCGAACACGCTGGTGCTGTTCGGGCCGTCGGAACGGATCGACATGGCCGGCGACCTGATTGCCCGTTTCGAGAGCGATGCGGGCGCCGCCGCGAGCGAAATCAAGGTGTTCTACCCACAAATGCCCGTCGAGGAACTGGCCGAAATGGTCCGCCAGGCGATCCCGGGCGTCGCTGGGCGAGGCGATCGCGGGCGCGAGAGCGACACCCGCGCCAAGGTGATCACCGATCGGACCAGCAACCGGCTGATTGTGACGGCGCCGGCCATTGGGCAACTCGACGCCATCACCGCGCTCATTCGCCGTCTCGATCCGTCCACTCAGGAGACGCCCGCGGAGAAGGCCCCCGACCGTTCGACGCCGCAGCGAGAACTGCGCGTGGTGGATCTCAAGTCGGGATCCGCCCAGGCTTTGACGCCGATGCTCCGCGATGCCCTGACCGATCTGACTCGGGACACACCCGGCCCGAATCCAATGAGCCAGGTGCGAATCCAGGCCGCGCCGATGGGGAACCGGATACTGCTGACCGGCGCCCCGGCCGCCCTCGACGACGTCCTGCGCCTGATCGAGCAACTCGACACGGTGAGCGCGCCGGCCGAAGTGACGCGCGTGTTCAAGCTGCGCCAGGCAAACGCCGGCCGCGTCGCGGGCCTGATCATGGGCGCGATGGGCGGATACGACTGGCGCCGCCGCGGCGGCGGCGGTGCAGTGCTGGCTGCCGCGGACGATCGCAGCAACTCGCTGATCGTCGCGGCTTCGGAAGGCCAGATGAAGATGATCGAGCAGGTGATCGAACAGCTCGAGGCGGTGGGCGCGGTCGGCGGGCGGCAATTGAAAATCCTCGAACTCACCAACAACTCGGCCGCCACGGTCGCCGGCACGCTCGCGCGGTTGTTCGCCCCCCAAGTCAACTCGTACGATCCCACCCAGCGCGTCGCGCTCGCTCCGGCGCCCAATGACCGCGCCCTCGTGCTCGAAGCCGACGAGTCGATGATGGCCCGGCTCGAGGAGGCGGTGCGAACACTCGATACGGCCGCCGCGGCCGGAGGCATTGAAACGCGCGTCGTCGAGGTCAAGTCGGGATCGGCGCAGGCCCTGGCCCCGATGTTGAACGAGGCGCTGTATCAGTTTGGGCGTGACGGCCGGGGCGCCAGCCCGTTCGGGCGCGTCCAGGTGCAGTCCTCGCCCGTGGGCAACCGGCTGCTGCTCGCCGGCACGGCGGAGGCGCTCGACCGCGTCGAGACCCTCGTCGCCCAACTCGACAGCGTCCCGACCCCCCAAAGCACCCGAGTCTTCAAGCTGAAGAACGCCGATGCGCGGCAGGTGGCCAACATGGTCCTGAGCACAATGGGCGGGTACGAATCGCGCCGCCGCGGCGGCGGGGCAGGCTACGTGGCGGCCGCCGCTGAAGAACGGAGCAATTGCGTGGTTGTGTCGGCTCCCGACTCCCAGCTCGAACTGGTCGAGGACATCATCAACCGGCTAGACGAGGCCGGGCTCGCGGGCGGGCGCAAGTTGGAAATCCTGCCGATCGACCGCAACTCGGCGGCGTCGATCGCGGCGATGGTCACGCAGATGTTCTACCCGCAGATGCGCAGTTCCGATCCGGACACGCGGATCGCGCTCACGGCGGCCCCGGACGACCGTGCGCTGGTGATCGAGGCTGGCGAGTCGATGATCGATCGGCTGCGTGAGACTGTGCAGGCCCTCGATGTCCCGCCCACGCTTGGGGGGATCGAGGTGCGCACCTACGCACTGCCGGAGGGGCGATCCGTCGAGCTGGCGGAGGCCCTCAACCGCATCTTCGCCGACCCGTCGGAATCCCGCCGTCGCTGGGATCAACCGATGTCGGCCGCACCGCCGGCGCCGCGGTTCGAGATCGACAGCGGCTCGGAACTGCTGATGGTGGCGGCCACGGCCGACCAGTTCGAGAGGATCGAGAAGGTCCTTGACGATTTGCGCGCGGCCGCAGCGGCGGCGTCGCAAATCCGCACCTTCCGCCTCCAGCATGGCGATCCGGCCCAGGTGGTCGAGGTTCTGCAGTCCATGCTCTTGGGAGACGCCAGTCAACGTTGGCGCAGCTCGCGCGGCTGGCGGGGCGGGACCGGTTCGGGCGAGGTCCGCGTGGCCGCCGCGCCGGCGCTCAACGCGGTCGTCGTGCAGGCGTCCCCGGAGAAGCTCGCGCTGGCCACCCAGCTCATTCGCACCCTCGATTCGCCCCGCAGCGAGGACGCCGCAAGCATCCAGACGGTGCGGGTCGAGAAGGCCCAGCCCGAGGCGGTGGCCGCCGCGGTGACGCAAACGCTCGCCACGCAGAGTCCGCCCAACACCGCGCCGCGGGTGAGCGTGACGGCCGTGCCGGGTGGGCGCAGCCTGCTGCTCAGCGGCCCGGAAGCCGAAGTGCAGAGGATTGCCGCCTTGATTCGGGAACTCGACCAAGACAGTCCTTCCGACCAGATCGAGACGCGGGTCTTCCAGCTCGAGCACGGCAGTGCGCGCGAGTTGAGCCGCGTGCTCACGCAGTTGATCGAGGGGCTCTCGCGGGCGCGCCCGCGTTTCGGCAATCGGTTCCAGCGGGACAGCACCGTCACGATTGCGGCTGACGAGCGGACGAACTCGCTGCTGGTGTCGGGCTCGGCGGACTCGTTCAAGCTGGTGGAGCAACTTCTTGTCACGCTCGACCAGGCGCCGCAACACTCGGATCGCCAGGTGCAATTTTACTGGCTGAAGAACGCGCGGGCCTTTGACGTGGCGCTGAAGGCCGAGGCCCTCTTCGCCGAGCGCCCCCGGGCCGAACGGCCGCTCATCGAGCCCGATTCGTTTTCGAACTCGCTGACCATCGTTGCCAAGCCCGCCGATCTTCTCGAAATCGAGAGCGTCGTGCTGAAGCTCGATGAAGCCGCCCGCGACACCAGCCTCCAGGTCCGAATGATCCCCCTGACCGACGTCCCGGTCGAGCGCATGGCCGCCATGCTGACCAACCTCTACTCGCAGCTCAACGAGGGACAGGTCCGGCTCGTCGACCGATTGCCCAGCCCAACGCCACGTCCGGCTCCCTCTCTCTCCCCCGTCACCAACGCGCCTGCCGCCACACCCACCCGACCCGACGCGCCGGCGGCCCCGGACGCCCCTCCGTCGCCGGCGGCCCCTCCGGAGGTGGTCATCGCCGTGGACAAGGCGGCCAACGCGCTGATCGCCTCGGGTCCGGCCTACGAGCTGGATCACATCAGTTCACTTGTTTATCAGCTTTCGGCCTCGATCGCCTCGCCGGAGTTCGAGATACGCCAGTTCCGCCTCAAGGAAGCCGACCCCGTCGTGGTCGCGCGCGTGCTGAACGAATTGTTCAAGCCGGTTCCGACGCAAGCTCAGGGACAGGCGGGCCAGCCGGGCGGCGCCACGCCCCGACGGGGCGCGGACGGGCGCAGAGAGGCCGAGAGTCAAGGCGGGGGGCGTGTCGACAACCAGGGGCGCTCTCAGGGCCAGCCGCAGGTCGTCGCGCCGAAGGTCGCCGTGGTTGCGGAATCGCGCACGCACAGCGTCATCGTGCGCGCGCGTCCGGCGGATTTCGCTTTGCTCGAATCGATCATCGAGCAATTGGACGAGGGCGGATTGACGGCGGAACTGGCGCACCGCCTTGTGCCCCTCGAGCACGTGACGCCCGAACGGGTGTTGCCGCTCCTTCGCCAGATGCTGACCCAGTTGACCAGCGCGCGTCCGGGCGAGCCGGCGGCCATTGCGGGCGATCCGCGCAGCCGGGGCATCTTCCTGGTCGGCCGGCAGAGCGTGCTGGACCGTATCGAGGCCTTGATCCACGAGTTGGACACGTCGTCCGAGTTCGCCGAGATCGAGCTGCGGACGCTCGATCTGAAGCACGCGCAGGCGCCCGCGGTGGCGGGGCTGATGAAGAGCGTCTTGCGCCCCGATGCCTCGAGCGAACTGAGCGCCGAAGCCCGCCAATTGCAGGAGCAGATCAGCCGCTTGAAACTGCTCGATGCCCAGGGGCGTCCGATCGGTCTGGATCTGACCCAGCCGATCAAGATCGTGGCTGACCCGGCCCAACCCAATGCCGAGGGTGGGAACCGGCTCGTCATCGGCTCGACACCCGGAAACCTCGATGCCCTCGCCGCCGTCGTCGCGCTCCTCGACACGCCCTCCGCCGCCGGGGCGGAATCGCTTCGCGTGTTCCCCCTCACCCATGCGGACGCCTCGAGCATCCTGCAGGTGCTCAATGACCTGTCCACCCGCGCCGCGGGCGCCGGACGCCCCCGCCCCGAGGACCGGGCGAACGTGTCGGTTGACGAGCGGACCAACACGCTGCTCGCCGCGGGCGCCGCCAAGGCCCTCGAACGCATCGCCGAACTTGTCGAGCAACTTGATCGCGAACTGCCCGACGACCTGCGCGGCATCCGCATCCTCCCCCTCACCCATGCCGACGCCACAACCATCGCCTCATCCCTCCAGCGACTGCTCGATGAACGGGCCCGACCCCGGGGCGGAGGGCGCCGGATGGGCCCATCCTCGCGCGTGGCCGTGATTCCCGATGCCCGGAGCAACAGCTTGCTGATCAGCGGCGGTCCGGACGGCTTCGATCTTGTCCAGACGCTGGTGGCGCAGTTGGATCAGCCGGGCACCTCGCTCGTCGGCCAGGTGCGGCTGATTCCCCTGGAGCACTCCGATGCCGGGACGCTCGCGACAACGCTGAGCGACCTTTTCAACCGGCGCTATCAAGCCGCACGGACGCCCGACATGCAGCGCAACCGGCCCGTCATCCTGGCCGATCCGCGCAGCAACAGCCTCCTGGTCGCCGCCGGGGTGGACGACAACCAGGCCATCGACGCCCTGCTGGTCAAGCTCGACCGCCCGCCGGAGAACCCGTCGGTGGAACTGAGCGTCCTCGGCTTGGAGTACAACGACTCGGCCCGCGTGGCGGTCACAATCCGCAGCGTGTTCGCCGCCCGGCTTCGGAGCATGACGCCCGTCGGCCAGCAGCCCGCGCCTTCGGATCGCGTCGAGGTCGAGGCGGACACCCTCAGCAATGCGCTGGTCATCTCGGCCAGCAAGCCGAACCTCGAGTTGGTGCGCGAGTTGGTGGCCAAGCTCGATGCCGAGCCAGTGGCCACCGGAGGCCTCATCGAGACCTTCACGCTCGAACATGCGGATGTGCAGCGTGTCTCGACCCTGTTGCGGTCGCTGCTCGATCAGGGCCTCTACCGCCCGGGTTTGGCGGTTGAAGGCGGGCGCCGCAGCCGGCGTGACGCGCTCGCCCTGGCCACCGATCCGCGCTCGAACACGCTGATCGTCTCGGCCAGCCCCGAGAATCTCCTGATCGTCAAGGAACTCATCCGTCAACTCGATACCGCCGATTTCACCGGGGCCAGCGATATCCGCCTCTTCGCACTCAAGCGCGCGCGCGCCTCGCACCTGGCCACGGTGCTCGAACAGTTCTTCCGCGCCCGACGCGCCAGCGAGACCGCCGTGGGCGCCGCCCAGCGGTCCGCCCCGGTCACTGTCACGGCCGACGACCGCACCAACACGCTCCTGATCACCGGCGGCAAGGAGAGTTTCGACGCCGTGGAGCGAATGATCGAGCAACTCGACACCGATACGGCAATGGCGCGCACCAACTTCCGGGTGTATGAACTGCGTCACACCACCGCCACGAAGCTGCAGGCCACACTCCAGCGCCTCTTCACCAACCGCCCCCCCCGCATCCAGGGCCAGCCGCCCGAACCGGTGACCGTCATTGCCGACGGCTGGGCCAACGCCCTGATCATCGGGGCGTCCGATGACGATCTTGCCATGGTCGCCTCGCTCATCGAGAAGCTCGATACCGAGCAGCCGGCCGGCGGCGCGCAGGTCCAGGTGTTTCAGATGGCCAAGGCAGACGCGCGGCGCGTGCAACAGACCCTCCAGTCGCTCTTCAGGGGCAGTGCGGGCGCCGGGGCGGCTCCGGGCGCCGCGCTGGTCCCGGTGGTGCTCGATGTCGACGAGCGCCTCAATGCCATCATCGTCTCGGCCGGCGAGACGGATCTCAAACGCATCGCCGACCTCGTCAAGAAGCTCGACACGGACCAGGTGGCGCGTGTGGCTGAAATCCGCATTTTCCCGTTGCAGAACGGGCGTGCCGTCGAGATGGCCCTGGTGCTCAACAACGTGCTGAACAACAATCCCCGCGCCCTTACCGAGGCCAGTCCGAACCGGCAGTCCCTGCTCCAGTTCATCACCAAAACACAGGAAGGCGAGCGGCTGATCACCAGCGCGCTCAAGGAAGGCATTTTGATCGTGCCCGATTCTCGGGCGAATTCGCTGGTGGTGTCCGCCCCGCTCGATTACATGGCGCTGCTCAGCGAGGTCATCTCGCACCTCGACGCCACGGCCCCCACGATGGCGCAGATCAAGGTGTTTCATCTGAAAAACGCCGATGCCCGTCAGATGGCCCAGGTCCTCACCAGCCTGTTCCGTCTCCAGCGGGTCGGCGCCGCGGGCGCCGGCCAGCAGTCGGTGCAATACGTCATGCCTGCCACGACGGACGCGACCGGTCCCGAGGGCGAGGCGCCGGCCGAAGCCATCGGCGCGGTGGTCGGATCCGCCCAGGAAGACGCCCTTTCGGTAACCGTCGACTTCCGAACCAACAGCCTGCTGGTGGGCGGCACGGAACACTACGTCGCCCTCGCCACGCAAATCATCGCCACCCTCGATTCCACGCCGGCGCAGGAGCGCACGGCCAAGGTGTACCGGCTCAAGAACGCGCGCTCGCAGGCCGTCGAGGCTTCCCTGCGCACCTTCCTCCAGCAGGATCTCCAGCGGATCATGTCGATCCTCGGCCCCTCCGGCGTGGGCACCGCGCAGAACATCCTCGACCGCGAAGTCAGCATCGTGTCGGAGACCAACAGCAACAGCCTCCTGATCTCCGCCAGCCCGCGCTACTTCAAGGAAGTCCAGGGACTGGTCGAGGAACTCGATCAACCCCAGCCGCAAGTGCTCATCCAGGTCCTGCTTGCCGAGGTCACGCTCGACTCGACCACCCAACTAGGCGTGGAATGGGACTACACGTCCGACACCGACCCTGTGGTGAGCACCGGGACGGATTTTGGACAGCGGGAGCTCCTCCAGGACTACGGCGGGTACTGGTCTTCCGTCACCGGCAGCAATTACCGGTTTCTGGTGCGCGCCCTCCAGAACCAGGGCCGGCTCGAGGTGTTGAGCCGCCCCCAGATTCTCACTGCCGACAACCAGGAGGCCACGATCAACATCGGCCAAAGCGTCCCGGTCGTCCAAAGCACCCAGGTCACTCCGCAGGGCGGAACGGTCAGCGCCATCGAGTACCGGGACGTCGGTGTCATGCTCACCGTCACCCCGCGGATCAGTCCCGACGGCTACGTGAAGATGGACGTGGCGCCGAGCATCTCGGATCTCTCGAGTTCGAAGGTCACCATCTCGAAGGGGGAGGACTTGCCGATCATCAACCAGCGCACCGCCACCACGACCGTGACCGTCAAGAGCGGGCAGTCGGTCCTGATCGGCGGGCTGATCGGGACCATTGATGACGAGCGAACCAAGAAGGTGCCTCTTCTGGGAGACATCCCGGGTCTGGGGGTCCTGTTCCGCAGCAAGAGCAAAGGCCAAACCCGCAAAGAACTGCTCGTTGTTCTGACCCCGCAAATCCTGCTCAAGGGAGAAGGCGAGGGCAGAAGCTTCGACGCCCAGACCTTCACCGAAGAGGAACTCCGGGGATCGACCATCCAGGGCGAGTTCCAGCGCGATCCGCTTCAGCGCCGTGTGCTCGATCCTCTGCTGCCCCCGAAAACCCTCGAAAGCCAGACTCCGCAGTGAGGAGAGTTAGCGTTTCATGGGTGCCCCGCGTTCTCAACGAAGAAACAGCAATTCTCACGAATGATATCGATCCAATTCGGAATTCATAACGGCCTGCGGCGAGCCGCGGGGGCTTGCGCGGCCTGCCTGCTTGCCGTGGCCCTCTGCGGCTGCGTCACCAACAGCAAGACGCCCCGCGCGGCTTCCTCGTCGGCCATCGACGAGTTGAACCTCCTCGGGCTGCCGGTCGCGGTCAATCTGGACCGCAGACCGGGTGCGGACGGCGTGGTGGTGAAGCTCTTTGCCACAAGCCGATCGAGCCCGCGCGCCATGCCTCTCCGATCCGGCACACTCGAACTGATCGCCTATGAAGGCACGCCCAGCCCAGCCGCTTTGCCGATGCCGTTCCATCGCTGGACATTCACCCCGGCCGAACTGGCCCATAACGAGTTCACCACGGTGCTAGGGACGGGCTATCGCCTGGTTCTGAGCTGGATGCCCCGATCGCTGCCATCCGATCGCGTCACGATCATCGCTCGCTACCACCCGCACAAGGCCGAGCCCGTGACGTCGGCTCCCAGCTCGATCACCGCGTCCGCGTATTGAATGCGGATGCGGGACGAATCTTCGAGACCCGGGATTCGATCAGACTGGCTTGCAATCGAGGCGGAAGGAATTACTATGCCCACTGCGATTGCAAGCCACTCCCAGGATAGCGAGAGGGCTCGGACCTAAACACCATTATGTCAGACGACCGGACGATTTATGTAACCACGGCCGACATGGCCCGCCTTCAGGCGCTGCTGGCCCGCCAGAAGAACGCTGGTGAGGCCCTCGAGAAACTGGCCGCCGAACTCGATCGCGCCCGGGTGGTCGCCCCCGAGGATATCCCGCAGGACATCATCACGATGAACTCGACGGCGCAGTTGCGCGAACTGCTAACCGACGACGTGATGACCTACACGCTGGTCTTTCCGGACCGGGCTGATTACGAGGCAGGGCGCATCTCCGTGCTCGCGCCCATCGGCACCGCCATGCTCGGCCAGCGCGAGGGTGACGAGTTCGAGTGGGAGGTCCCGGCCGGGCCTGTGCGTCTGCGGGTCGAGAAGGTGATCTATCAGCCTGAGGCCGCCGGACGCTCTGATCCGTAGAGCGAATTCAGGGTGGACCACCGGAGAAACAAGGGACTGCATCTTTCCGTTCTCCCCTTAGGGTCTGTGCGGACGGCAAGATCTGGCAGACCGCGGCTTCCGCCTACAACCCCGACGGTAAGCCATACGCGTGTGATCTGTCCCTACTTTTAGCGATAGGTTTTGGATAAAGACCGGAAATGACTTGTGGAAAGGCAGGTCTGGTCTACTTTCACCGATTTGAAAGAACACGACATGCATTCTAACCTTGATAACGGACCGGTTCTCACCAAGACACGCGAACTGTGCGAGACCATCATCAACCAGACTGATTTCCTTGCCATGCGGCGGGACGTCGAGACGTTTCTGGCTGACGATGATGCGCGCTCCCGGTACCACAGCCTCGCCAACAAGGGGCAGGACCTGCAATACAAGCAGCAGCAGGGTGCTCAGTTGACACGCGAGGAAATCGAGGCCTTCGAGCAGGAGCGGGAGACCATCATGCAGAATGGTGTGATCCGCGGATTCCTGGAAGCCCAACAGCAGATGCAACGGGTCCATGAGACCGTCGGCCGCTATGTCATGAAGGCGATGGAACTCGGTCGCGTGCCTGAAGAGGACGATTTTGCCGGGTGCGGCCAGGGCTGCAGTTGCGGGCACTGAGGCGCGCCGGTGCGGGAAGTTGGGGTTGGCGGCAGGCCGGATGCACAGCGTCCGCCAAATTCCTCTTTGGAGAGCCGGAAGCGGCGCAGTTGTAACCAGAAGTCGGAGGGCCGAGTTCCACGAGGCACTGCAGGTTCCGTAGCCGTCCCGCAACGCGGGATCAGTCCGCGCCATCTCGCTCCGTCGGAGGCAGGAATCCGCGCCGACTCATCCCGCAATGCGGGACGGCGACAAACCGGTTCATGGTCCCGGTCCGCATTCAATCGGTGAATGTCAACGCTTCCACGATTAGGGTCTGGTTCAGCGCGCAGCCTGGGATCGATCCGGGCTATGGGCTTGGCTCGGCTTTTTTGGTCGCCGCGGCTTCGAGCTTTCCCACTTCCTCGATCCTGGCTGCGGCTCCTGCGTGGCCTTGCTTGGCAGCCGCCTCGAACCATTTCCTGGCTTCCTGAAGATTCTTCTCGAGGCCGTCACCCGTCAGATATCGCTTGCCAAGGTCGAATTGGGCGACGGCTGACCCCTGTTCGGCTCGTTTCTTCTGGAACTCGATGGTTCTTTTAAGAGTCTCGGCCTTCTGATCTGTCTGTTTCTTGAGAATCTCTGCGTCGACCGTGTTGGTCTGGGGTCGGGCGGGCGGGGTCGTGCCCGGCAGAGGCGGGGGTGTTGGAGAGAGAGTCGCCGGCGGTGTGGCCAGTTGGGTCTGAGGGGCGATCGGTTTGACATAGCGCCGCGCACCGTAGAATTGGGCAGTCCAGCTACGTCCGGGGAGGATGTCGATCCAGCCGGCAGGCAAGGTCTCAGGACAGAGCCAGCCGCCGACCACGCACACGAGCGCCAGGCGCGGAGTCCATTTCATGACGCTGGAAAAGTCCCACATTTCATCGCATCGGTCAACCTATCCCAGTGCTTTGCTCCTTGTTCCCGGCCCAGCCGCGATTACACCGCCTTGATTTGTGTGGGGGCAACGGAGGTTTCGACAAAGGTTGGCTGCGCGGCAGGCAATCACGGTTGTTCTCCGGTGTCTCTCACGCTTCTTGACGTTGGCGCCGGCTCACCGCAGCCTGCGCCCATGAACGCCTTCGCAAAGGGTTGTCCGGGCCCCGGCGCCCCGCGTACCAGCTCCCAGGCCTGTATGAGGATCGTTGCCCTTGTCTGCCTCGCGTCGAGTCTCTGGCGCAATGGCGTCCAGGCCGGGGGGGAGGATGGCTGGCTGACTGGCGTCGACACCTGGGGCGGGCGGGCGGCATTGCCGGCCGTGGTGAATCCCGCGGTCGCGTCGCCGCTGCAATCCGTGCTTTCGCTCCGTGGCGAATGGGAATTCACCACGCGCCCGGTGGCCCCGCTGCGTCATCCGGGCTGGAACGCCTTCTACGCCCAGCCGTGGCCCGATGCGCGTACGATTCAGGTTCCCGGGTGTTGGGAAGCGCAGGGGGTGGGGGCGCCTGGCATGGGGGATTCCTGGGACTGCAAGTGGGATCATTGTGCGAAGCCGCTGCGCGCGGTTTACCGGGGGGACGCGTGGTATCGCAAGACAGTCGCCATTCCCGAAGCGTGGCGCGGGCAGCGGGTCTGGCTCAAGGTGGGCGGCGTGCGTTCTCAGGGCTGGTTCTGGGTCAACCGGACACCCGTCGCCTGCGTGGACAACTACTGCGGCACGTACAAGTATGACATCACCGACCTGGTCGAGGCGGGAAGCCAGGCCGTCATTGTGGCTGAGGTGAACAATGTGCCGCCCAGCCGAAAGGGCCTCTTCAGCAGCACGCACCGGTTTGGCGGCCTCTACCGCGATGTCGAATTGGAGGCCACCCCCGACACCCGGATCGATTACGCGTGGGTCCGCGGCGATTTCGACAACCAGACGGCCGAGGTCCATGCCACCGTGGCCTGCGAGAACGGCGTTTGCACGCTGGAACAGCCGAGATTGCGGGTGACTCTCAGGACAAGCGACGGCCAGGCGGCGGGTGAAGGCGATCGGGAGGTTGTTTTCGATCCGCGGCTGAAATCGGCCGAGGTGATCTGCTCGATTCCGTTGACGCGCTTTCAACCCTGGTCACCCGAATCCCCCGCGCTGTATCGCGCCGAGATTCTCCTGTGTGACGGAGACCGTCCGGTCCACGGCTGGGCGGAGCGGTTCGGGGTTCGCAAGTTCGAGGTGCGCGGCGATCGCTTCTACTTCAACAACACGCCATGCTTTATTCGCGGCTATGGCGACGACTTTGTTTACCCGCTCACTTTGGTCTCGCCGGCGTCTCGCGAGGAGCATCTCAGGCACTTCCGGACCGCTCGGCAGGCCGGGTTCATGTACGTCCGGCTCCACACGCACTGCGAGCTTCCGGAGTACTTCGAGGCGGCGGACGAGGCCGGGGTGCTGGTTCAACCGGAGCTCCCGTACTACGGCGACTATCCGACGGAGGCGTTCACCTTCGATCCCATCCGGGACCTGAAGGAATTGATCACGCATTATCGCCGTCACGTGTCGCTCGCGACCTACTGCATGGGGAATGAAGGCACCCTCGGACGCCCATTGGGGATCCAGATCTACAAGCTAGTCAAACAACTGGATCCCGACCGGCTGGTTCTCCACCAGGACGGGACTTTCAACACAGCCGAGAACTCCGATTTCAGGAATGGCCCTATCAACGCCTGGCAGCCCGGCAGTTTTGCCTGCGACGCGCCCTTTGTCGCCCATGAGTACCTCAACCTCTCGGTGAAACAGGATCCGCGTCTCGCCGCGAAGTTTTCCGGGGTCATGTTGCCGCCCGTCCCGATCGAGACCCGCGATGATTGGTTGACAGATGCCGGGCTCGATCGGCGCTGGGGCGACGCCTGCCAGGACGCCGCGCACGCTTTGCAGCGGCATTATCAGAAGCTAGGGCTGGAAGCCGCCCGCATGGACCCCGCCTGCGACGGTTATAGTTTCTGGACCATTGTCGATGTGGTGGTGAAACAGGGAGACACCTACAGCGCGCAAGGGTTTCTCGATCCCTTCTGGGAGCCGAAATCCAACGGCTACACCCCAGAGGCCTTTCGTGTCTTTAATGCGCCCACCGTGCTCCTGCTCGTTACCGAGCCATCCGCCCGTATCGCAGTCGCCGGCGACCGCATCCGGGCCGATTTCTGGGTGTCGCATTACGGCGACCAGCCTCTGAAGCAGACACGGGTTTCTTGGACGTTGCGCGCGGACAAGTCAGTGCTGGCCGAGGGAGTGTGCTCGGGCGGTGATGTGGACCTCGGTTCTGTCCGGTCGCTGGCTCGAGCCGAGTTCGTGATCTCCGATCTTCAACAACCAGCTCATGCGATCCTGGACGTTTCGTTGGCCGAGACAGGGATTCGCAATCAATGGGACTTCTGGCTCTTCCCCAAACGCGGCACGCGGACTGGTGCCGGAATCGCGGTTGCACCAGCTCTCCTGCCCCAATTGGTGCCGCTGTACTCGGGGTTGGTCGCCGCCGACGATCCAGAGGCGGAGCGGGCAGCCCTGCTCGTTTCGTTCTTCGGCTCGCCGGATGTCGAGCCGGCATTGGCCTCGGGCAAACGCGTCCTCCTGATCAACCGGACCACCGGAGCCCCCAACGTCAGCCTCGGTTGGTGGGCGATGGGCGAACAGGTCGGCACCGCCTTCGCGAGGCATCCCGCCCTGGGCGTTTTCCCGCACGACGGTCATTTGTCCCCGCTCGCCTTTCGCATTCTCAAAAGGGGCCTGAAGTTGCCTGCGCTGCCCGGGCTGCATCCGGACGAGATGTTTGTCGTAGGCGAAGGCCTGGACAGCTATTACCTCTACGCAGCGGAGGCGCGGATCAAGCAGGGCCGTGCCTTGATGACCTTCGGGCTGGACCTCCTCTCGGGCCATCCCGAAGGGACCTGTCTGCTGGATGGGTTGATCCGTTATGCGCAGTCGGATCGCTTCGATCCGCGGGGAACCGTCTCGACGCTGGCCAGCGCGCCCGCGCCGAACGGGTGGTCGAGGACGCTCGAGGCCGGCGATGTCGGATACGATCATGCGCCGCTCAACGGCGTGCAGCTCGATGTGGCCCGGGCAATGCGCGGCAAGAACGAGCTGATTTGGGAAACCCAACCCGTGCCGGCCACTGCCCCTCACCATGAGGTGTTCGCGATCACATGGGAAGGTGGCATGGGCTACTTCGCCGAGCCCCAGGGAACGTTCGCCCTCTACGTGGACGACACAAAGGTGCTCGACATTCCCGCCATCAGCGAATCCGACACGGCCTGGTGGAATGCCGACCGGACGGTCAGCCTGAAGTACGAACGCGACAATTCGCGTCCGGAGATGGGGCGGCTGACCCTGTCGCTGCCGTCGTCGAGTGTCACCCCGGGCAAACCCCTGCGGTTGAAAGTTGTCGGTAGCGACTCGAACAGCCGGCGCTGGTTCGGCGTCTGGCAGACCTTGGGCGGTCTCAGTCCTAATGGCTGATAACCCGTCTGGCGATCCCGCGGTCGCGGAAGAGGTCCTGATCGGTGACGGTGATTGTCTCGATCCACCAGGGACCTGCGGAGATTCGCCCTCCGAGACAAGCCCCCCTGACATCGGCTCATGGTCCCCATCCGGACTCAACCGTTGAACGTCAACGCTTCCCACAAAGTCCTGAGGTCCGGGTCGCGGAGGCAATGGCGGTCCGGACGCAATGCGTTCATCGACAGTTGGACGGGTTTCGGATAGGAGTTGATCATGACAACGATCCAGCCTCTGCCGGTGCAACTGCGGGCGTGTCTCCCACGCAATCGCCAATCGATTGCCATGCGCTGGGGTGCCCGTTATCTTCCGTTGCTTCTCACTGCCGCGGGGGTGCTGCCAGCGCTGTTTGAAGCGGGTGCGGCGTCCGAGGGCGCGACGCTGGCTCCGATCGGCGAGCCCGGTCGTGCGATCGGGCTGGGCCGGGGCGATCTCGCCCTCAACGGGTCGCCGCCGGAAGGTGTGTGGTTCAGCGCCATACCCGCTGGTCGTGCGATCAAGGTGGGCCGGGGCAATCTCATCCTTGTCGAGTCACCTCAGGAAGGGTTGTGGTCGGTGGCAACGGACTGGACGAACGGCTGGCCGGCGGGCTGGGTGCATGCCCACGCCGCGAAGGTCTGGGACGAGGGTGATTGGATTCGTGTGTCCGGGCAACTCGATCTGGCGCAGGGTCGGCTCGAGCTTCTGGATTCGTACCGCAGAGAAGGGGATGTCGTGCGCGGCGTGCGGCGGTTCACCTGGCGCGGCAAATCCGAGCTGCCGCGCTGCACCCTGTCGGTGCGCTGGGTGGTTCCCGGTGCGACAAACGCGAAGCCGTTGCTTCCGGGCATTGTTTATTACGGTAACCCGTCCGGGGCGCGGACGGGAGCGGGCTCGGTTGCGATGCACGCGGGTGTTCCGGGCGACATGTCGATGTTCGAGGAACATCGCTATAGCGCGCCATTTGCATGTGTCGAGTGGGCGGCGGCGGACTCCTTCCGCAGCGCGGCCCTGCACACCGTGCCTTCTCGTGTTGGCGGAGGACATCATGCCGATCAATGGTGGTCGCTGGGTGTGAAAGCCCTGGAGGCATGGACGGAATTGACGTTGCTCTCAGGGCCGTGCGCCGCCAACGGCCAACCGAGCGTGGTCAAAGCGCTTCAGCATAAGTTCCTTCCCTATCCGGACGCCTGGCTCACGCTGCGGCCGGGCGCGGTGATCGAGAAGACGTTCTTTATCGAGGTCTGCCCGTCGGTCGCGCAGGGTTCGGGTTTCCGACAACCGTTCCGAACCGCCCTGCGGCTGCATCCGCCATTCAGTCTCGACGGCCTGCCGACATTCGACCAGATCGTCCGGGACAAGCACCGCTTCGCGGTTTCACGATTTCGGGATCGGGCAAACGATCCGGGCTTCGAGATGTACCCGGACTACGTCGAGGGGACGCATTATGTGATGGGCTGGTGCGGACAGGCGGAAGCGATGGGCAGCGCACTGCTTTGGCTGGCGCCCAGGCTGGGCGATCCCGCTGCTTTGAATCGGGCTTCCCGCGCCATGGACCTTCTGGCCAGTGCCCCCTTCAACGAGAACGGCTTTCTGCTGAAGTATACCGCCGAATCGGAGACGTGGTCGGAGCAGGACCACGTCTCCCAGGGCCAGGCGATGGAGAATTTCGCTCGGGCGATTCTCGCGGCCCGCGAGTTGGGCAAGCGCGGCGGGGCCTCCGATGAAGACCGCAAGGGGGACGACTCGTCCCCTGCACCCTCGTCAACCAGCAGCCTCAAAGCGCAAGGCAGAGCGCCGCAAACGAGTTCCTGGGAATCGTTCCTGCGTCGGGCCAGCGCGTTGCACGCCGACCGCATTCTGCGGGACGATTGGCGGCCGGTGTCGACGGCGGAGGCGTTCTATGTCTCGCCGCTCTGCAAGGCCTCCGTGCTGTTTGGCAACGCCGACTTCCAGCGGGCGGCGGTCAAGGCGGCGCAGCACTATGCCGAACGCCATATCGAGATGCGGGAACCGTACTGGGGCGGGACGTTGGACGCCCGGTGTGAAGACAAGGAAGGCGCACTGGCGGGGTTCCAGGCCTTCCTGGCTGTTTATGAACTCACTCGCGAGTCGCGCTATCTCGACTGGGCGGCCCACGCCCTGGACGTGGCCCTGACCTACACGGTGTTGTGGGACATCGACCTGCCGGCCGGGCGCCTGCACGATCACGCGCTCAAGACCCGGGGCTGGACAATCGTGTCGGCGCAAAACCAGCATTTGGACGTCTATGCGGTTCTGTTCACGCCCGAGATCTGGCGGATAGGCGAGTATCTCGGGCGGGAGGATCTAAAACGGTTGGCGGCGGTGATGTTCCGCAGTTGCGGCCAGCTCATTGACGCCCAGGGCAGCCAGGGCGAGCAGATTCAACAGACCAATTTTGGCCAGTCCGGCGATTTGACGGATGTCTTTCGGATGCGGGGCGGCTACAGCGAAGGATGGACAGTCTTCTGGATCACGGCGCATTTTCTCAATGCCGCCGCGCAATTTGAGTCCATGGGTGTGGATCTCGATCGGATCGGGGCGTCCATCGCCCAGACTGAAGGGAGCGCCGAGGTGACGCCCGCGCCGTTGTATCGTGATCCCGTGTATGACGGCGCGGCGGATCCGGTCCTGGTGTGGAATCCGTTTCGGCAAGCCTGGTGGATGCTCTACACGCAGCGCCGGGCCAAGCTCGATCTGCCGGGCGTCGAATGGTGTCATGGCACGGAGATCGGTGTGGCGGAGTCGCGCGACGCGGGGATGACATGGGCCTACCGGGGAACGCTGACGCTCGAGGCCTCGGATGCCGAGTATTCGTTCTGGGCGCCGGACGTGATCCGCGACGATGCGGGTCGGTACCACCTGTTCGTCAGCTACGTGCCGGGCGCAGCCAGCACACACCGGAACTGGGGCGGGCAACGGCACATTCTGCATTACAGTTCCGATGACCTGTGGCGCTGGACGTTCGAGCGTCGGGTCCCGGTGGCGTCCGACTACTGCATTGATCCCACCCTGATTCGACGGCCGGACGGCGCCTGGCGCATGTGGTACAAGGACGAGGGACACGACTCGAAGACCTATGCCGTCGAAAGCCGCGACCTCGACGAGTGGGTGCCGGTCAAGGATCCGGGCGTTTCGAAGCTCTACGGCGAGGGGCCCAAGGCCTTCCGCTTCGGGGGCTGGTACTGGCTGATCAAAGACCCCAACAGCGGACTGGACGTGTACCGTTCCGACGATTTGGACGGCTGGGCTTACCAGGGCAAGATTCTGGACCAGCCTGGCAGCCGGAATAGCGACGGCACGATCGGCAAGCACGCGGATGTTGTCGTGTGCAGCGAGCGCGCTTACATCATCTACTTCACACATCCCTACACCGAGAACGCTCCCGATCGAAACGGCGTCTCGCCCCTCTCGAATCGTCATACCGCCATCCAGGCGGCCGAACTCGAAGTCCGCGAAGGCAGACTCGTATGCGATCGCGACAAGGCTTTCCGCATCCGGCTGACGCCGGATTGATGCGGTTGCCGGATCGGGTCAGTCGTCCGAATCAAACGAGCGCGACGGGGGTGCTGGCCGCCGAAGTCACTTGCCCGTGGCGGCCCAGCAGGCGCCGCGACGCAGGAGCCTTTGAAAACCGGGGGTGTCCATGTACTCCGCGGCATGGCCGAGCAGAAGGGCGAAACCGCGTCCCTGACCCAGAGCGGTCGTTACGGCGAGCGGTTGGAGATCACCGGTGGCGACGACTGTGGCATCGGGATGGACACCGGGCTTGATCCAGAGTTCATCCTTGGTTTTAAACGGCTCGAGGCCCCGGGTGATGGGATGATCGCGGGTGAACTCGACCGTGAACTCGTGCGGCGGGCCGTGGCTGGTCTCGTCGAGATTCCAGAACAACCCGCCGATCTGGTGGTACTCGGGCCAGTCGTAGAACGAGGAACTGCCGGCGTGGATCGAGACGTAGCCTTTGCCCGAGCTGACGAATCCCAGGAAGGCCTCCCGCATGGCAGGGGGCCACTCTTTGACTTTGGCGTCGCCCCAGGCGTTCCAATCGCTCACAATCAGATCGTATTGCGCCAGGGTCTCCGCGGTGCATTGCTCGGGCCGCTCGGTCACGTCCACCGCGAAGTGTCCGCCGTTAGTGAGGATGGCCTTGAGTTTGGGGGTGGTCGTTTTCCAATCGTGGTTGTTCTGGCCGCTGAGCAGCAGGACGCGAATCGGCGGGTCGGCAGCGCGAAGGGACGAGGGCTCGGCGATGAGGGCGAACGCCAACAATGCGACTGCGATGTGGGCCGTGGCTCCGGTAAATGTCTTCATGCTAACAAGGAATGGGAACCGTGGGATTGCCTGGTTGCTGCGTTCATAGGGCGAGCGTAGCAGACTGGCGGATCGAGGTCCACCCGCCGCTGACAGGCCCTTAAGAATCAACTTTCCTTGTGAACTTCAGCGGCGGAAACGGCTCAGGGTCATCCCGAGAACTCCCGTGAATCGCACCCCAATCCTCCTCTCCAGCAAACTTAATTCTTAAGGGCTGACCCCGCAGGGTGAGGTGTGCGGGTAAGTTGGGGGGTGTCGGCTCTTGCGCGGGCTTTGGCGCGGGGGGTAGGTTGGTGGCATGTCGCACGCGGATTTTGTCCATTTGCATCTGCACACCGAGTACTCGCTGCTGGACAGCGCGTGCCGGGTGGATCGGTTGATCGAGCGCGCCCACGAGTTGAAGTTTCACTCGATGGCGATCACCGATCATGGGGTGATGTACGGGGTGGTCGATTTCTATCTGGCGGCGCGGGCCAAGGGGATCAAACCGATCATCGGCTGCGAGGTGTATGTGGCGCCGGGGAGCAGGCACGAGAAGAAGACCGTCAGCGGCGGGCGTGACGCCTATCATCATCTTGTGCTGTTGGCCAAGGACGAGAGGGGGTACAGCAATCTGATTCGGCTGGTGACGGCCGCGCACATCGAGGGGTATTATTACAAGCCGCGCATCGACAAGGACTTGCTTGCGACACACAAGGAGGGACTCATTGCCCTCTCGGGGTGTCTCTCGGGTGAGATCCCCGAGTTGATCGTGCAGGATCAGATCGACAAGGCGCGGGAGACCGTGGACTGGTTCAAGCAGACTTTGGGGGCTGAGAATTTCTATCTCGAACTGCAGAACCACGGGTTGCCCGACCAGGCAAAGGTGAATCGCCAGCTTCTGGCCTGGGCCGGTGAGTTTGGACTTCAGGTGGTGGCAACCAATGACGTGCATTACATCCTCAAGGACCATTGGCAGGCCCACGATTGCCTCATTTGCATCGGGATGCAGACGACGCGGGACGACACCAGGCGGATGCGCTACCAGGCGGGGCAGTTCTACCTGCGATCAGCGGAAGAGATGAAGGTCTTGTTTGCCGAAGTGCCCGAGGCGGTGCGCAACACGGTCGCGGTGGCGGAGAAATGCAACGTCGAAATCCAGTTCGGCAAGCTGCACTACCCAACCTTCGATCCGCCTAAAGGGCAAACGCGGGAGGATTGTTTGCGCGGCCTGCTGGCCGAGGGATTGCGGGTCCGGTACGGAATGACGACGCGTATCGAGGGCGGGAGCTACCGGTTGGAGGCCCTCGAGGATCCGGCGCGGCTGCCGACCTATACACCTCGAGGGGCATCCGTTTCTCCGGGGGCCGGTCGGGGAGAGACAGAAGTGGCGGTGGGACGAGGGCCCGGCAATCCGGAGAGCGGCGCAGGGGGGGGAGGGGCGATGGACGGGGCGATGGTTGAGGCGGCGCAGGCGGTTTTGGACCGGCTCGAACTCGAGTTGAGGACCATTATCAAGACCGGGTTTGTCAGTTACTTCCTGATCGTGGGGGATTTTGTCCGGTATGGCCGCGCGAAAGGGATCACATGTGTGGCGCGCGGATCGGCGTCCGGGTCCATTGTGACCTACCTGCTCGAGATCTCGAATGTGGATCCGATCCGTTACGGGCTGCTATTCGAGCGGTTCCTGAATCCGGAACGGGTGAATCCGCCCGACATCGACATTGATTTTGCGGACGACCGGCGGCAGGAGGTGATCCAGTATGTGCGGAACAAGTATGGGCGGGAGGCGGTCGCGCAGATCATTACTTTCGGCACGATGGGGGCAAAATCGGTGATTCGGGATGTAGGGCGGGTGATGGGGTTAAACTATGGCGAATGCGATCGGCTGGCGAAGATGGTGCCGAACGAGTTGAAGATGACCCTCGAGAAGGCTCTGAAGCAGTCGCCGGCGTTGAAGCAGGCGTTCGAGACCGAGGAGGCGACGCGCGAGTTGCTCGAGACGGCATTCATCCTCGAAGACCTCACCCGCAACGCATCGGTCCATGCGGCGGGCGTGGTGATCGGCCCGGGTCCGCTGGTTGACCTGTTGCCGCTCAAGCAGGACGAGGACGGGACGCTTGTGACACAGTACGCGATGGGTCCGGTCGGCGACCTGGGTCTGCTGAAGATGGACTTTCTGGGTTTAAAGACGTTGACCGTCATTCGCAACACGTGCGAGATGGTCCGGCAGACGCAGGGGGTGGCCGTTCCGATCGACCAGCTTCCGCTGGATGACGCGGCGACTTATGACCTCCTGAACAAGGCCAACACATTGGGCGTGTTCCAATTGGAATCGGACCGCATGCGCGACCTGTGCCGGAAGTTCCAGATCAGTTCGATCGAGCACATCACGGCGTTGATCGCGCTGTATCGTCCGGGGCCGATGGACCTGATCCCTGACTTTATCCGGAGGCGGCACGGGGAGACGGCGATCGAGTATGCGCATCCTTTGCTCGAGCCTCTCTGCCGGGAGACCTATGGGGTAATGGTGTATCAGGAGCAGGTCATGCAGGCGGCGCAGGTGCTGGCGGGCTACACGCTGGGAGCGGCGGACCTGTTGCGGCGCGCCATGGGCAAGAAGAAGGCCGAGGAGATGGCCAAGCAGCGTTCGATCTTCGTCCGGGGCTGCAAGGAAAAGAATGGGATTGCCGCGGACAGAGCCAACCAGATTTTCGATCAGCTCGAGAAGTTTGCCGGCTACGGCTTCAACAAGTCGCACGCGGCCGCCTATGCGGTGGTGGCGTATCAGACCGCGTATCTGAAGGCCAATTATCCAGTCGAGTTCCTGTGCGCGATGTTGACGAACGACATGGCGGACACTGACAAGCTGAGCCTTTACATTGGCGAGGCGCGGGCTTTTGGGATCGAGGTGCTCGGACCCGACGTGAACGAGAGCCAGATTCACTTCGCTCCCGGCGGGCGCGACGAAGACGCGGGCGGGCGCAAGTCGATCCGATTCGGTCTTGCGGCGATCAAGGGCGTTGGCGAGATGGCCGTGGCGAGCATTCTCAAGGCCCGGGAGGAAGGGGGGGCATTTGAGTCGCTGGCCGACCTTTGCGATCGCGTGGACCTCCGGGCAGTCAATCGCAAGGTCCTCGAGGCTCTGGTGAAATCGGGAGCCTGCGACACGTTCGGCGAGACGCGGGCGACCCTGTGGGCGGCAATCGACGGGGCATTGGCGCGGGCGGCGAGCGCGGCCCAAGACCGCGCCCGCGGGCAGACCTCGCTTTTCGGTTTGCTCGAAGACCAGCCGGCTGCGCTGGGCGAGAGCATCGCCAGGGTGCAGGAATGGCCGCAGAGCGAACTGCTGGCGGCGGAGAAGGAACTGCTTGGGTTTTATGTCTCGGGCCATCCGCTGACGCCTTACGCGGATCTTCTGCAGCAGTTCGCCCTGGCGACTTCGAGTGTGCTGGCCCAGTTGCCGCACCGGACGATGACCCGGATTGGAGGGCTGATCACCGTGGCGCAGCACGGCATTTCGAAAAAGACGAACAAACCGTACGCATTGGCCACGATCGAGGACTTGACCGGATCGATGCAACTGGTCTGCTTGAACGAGAGCTACGAGAAACACAAGGCGTTGCTTCAGCCCAACACAGCCGTGCTGGTTGTGGGCGAGGTGAACACGACCGACGAGAAGCCGAAGGTCTTTGCGCATGAGGTGATCCTGCTCGATGACGCCCCGCAGCGCTACACCGAACAGGTGCATTTCCGGCTCCACACGGCGCATCTGAATGCCGAGCGTCTCGAGAAGGCGCGGGCGCTGGCCACTGACCACGCGGGCCGTTGCCCCCTGTTCCTGTGCCTGATCCACCCGGCGGGCGAGCTGGTCTTCATCGAGGCGCACGATCGCTATCGTGTCACGCCTTCGCTTGCCCTTCAGCGGGCCGCCGACGCGCTTTTCGGCGAGAATACCTACTACGCCAAGATCGATCGCACGGCGCCGCCCCGCGCGGCGCGGCGGTGGGAGCGCAGCGAGACCTCCGGCGTCAACGGCGAATGAACGAAACAGCCCGATTTGGGGTCGAATGGGCGGGAAAAGCCCTTTGACGGTCTTCCTCTTCGGGCGTAAGAATTGAGCAGGACATGAATCGACAGGTGACATCGGGTTTGCGCGGGGCGGTGCTCGGCCTCGTGGTGGGGGCTGTAGCCGCCGCCGGTTGGGCTGCCGAGGTTCCGGGCGCGCCTGACAAGGTCACCTTTTCAGACAGTGAAGACGAGGGCAAGGGTGGCGCGCGCGTGGATGTGGCGGTGCCGACTCCCATGTTCCAGCGGCGCGTGGATGCGCCGCGGATGGGAGGCAGTTCTCTTGAGGGCGTCAGGGCGATTCCGTTTGCCCCGCCATCGAGCCTGTCGCCCAGCGTGGACTCGCGACGGCTTCGCGACGCGCGGAGCAACTGGATTCTCGATCCGGGGAAGAATCTCGATCTCAACAAAGACAATGCCTTCCGGGCCTTCGGGGTCCGGTCCGGCGTTGATTTCGAGAAATTTGGCGAGCAGAGCGACCGGCCCATGAATTTCTGGGAGGCGTACTTCAGCAAGGAGAAGGCCGACGCCAAGCAGAGCCGCTCGCCGGTCAAGCTCGATCCAATGCCAAGCGAGCGGATGAACAGGGGCGAATTGACACCGCGTTTCCAGCCTTTCCAGGCTTTCGGGTCAACGGAGTTCGACGGCTTCGCCCCGCTCTCGATCGACCGGGAGCGCACAGGGGTGTTGTTTTCGGACACTCCATCGAGGAGCTCGATTCTCGGCACTTTGGGCGACGCGCTCGACAGCAATAGCCGGCGGGATTTGGTTCGCGACAGCCTCAATCTCACGACCATGCCCCCGGGTGCGAAGCCGGTGGGAGGGGCCGAGGCGCGGATCGAGCAGTTTCGGCGCATGTTGGGAATCGGTCTGCCGACCGATGAAAAGCCGGCGGCCTCGCGTGCCGGCGTGGCCTCGGTTCTCTCCGAATCCGGCCCGAACGAGAGTATGGTGGAATCGATGGATTTGATCGGCGTGATTGCGGATCCCACCCGACGGGAGCTGAATCCGGTAGTCGCTCGCCCCGCCCCGGGCTTTGACGCGGGCCCGAAGCTGGAGTTTGTCGACACGATTGGCGGCGTGAACTCGCGCCCAGCGGCCCAGCGCCGCCCGCTGATCGACATGAGTCCCGTGCGAAGCGTGCTGCCTGCCACCGCCAGTGCGGATCGCAACACGGGGACCGCGGCTCCCCGGACGATCTACTCGCCGACGACGCTCGAAATGCCCGGGCGGAATTTCTAGCGAGTGCAGGATCTTACGCCTCAACTGCGGACGCGTCTGGGTCGCGTGGAGCGAGCGGTTGGGTTGTTTGTTTTCCTGGCGACGCTGCTTCTGGTGGCCGGCTTTGTGTACTATGTGTACCAGACGGCGAAGCGCAAGGGTTGGCTGGTGACCAAGGTCGAGTACTGCACCAGCCTGTACAGCGCTGCCGGCCTCAAGGTGGGCGATCCGGTGAAGCTGATGGGATTCGACGTTGGCGAGATCACCCTGATCGACACCGAGAGCCCCGACGGGGTCTACAACGTCTATGTCCAATTCTCGGTCCGAGCCCCGTATTTCGGGTATCTCTGGACGGCCGGATCGAAGGCGCGGGTGAGTTCCGATTTTCTGGGGAAGCGCACTGTCGAGGTGACGAAGGGCACCAACTACGTCCCCACCCACATCGTCTGGCAAGTCAGCGAGCAGACGCCGCAACATGCCCTCGCCCTGCCCGATCTCAAAGACAAACTGTTCCTCGATGTCCTTGAATTGCCGGTTGTCACGCGCAAGCTGCTTGCTCCGTCATTCGTTTTGGAGGACATCGGCGATCTGGCCGCCCTCGTGGCTCGTCTGCAGGACGGCACCAACCGGCTCACGCGGCATCTCCTGGCGCGATTCGACGAGGCGAACCGGGATGTGGTGGTCCGGTACAAGGGGGCGGCTCGCGAGTTGCGCCCCCTGCAACTGGCATTGGTCGAGGAATTCACACGCCTCATCGAGGGGCCGTTGCTTTACGATGCGGCTGCTTTTGACGGAGTGGCGCTGACAGAGGAGACGCGGCGTTTGCTCGATCCGCCTCCGCAGGGAGAGGAAGTCTTTCGCGTCAATCGCCTGCTCCTCGAACAGGCCTATCCGCAGGAAATCAACCGGACGCGCCGGTTCGCCACGCCGCTTGTGCCGTTGGACCGGGATCTTCTCGAGAGGCTGATCGATGCGTCGGTGCCGCGGATTCGGGTGGTTGACCGCCAGGCCCGGACCAAGCAGGTGACCTACTCGTGGAACCTCCAGACCAGCCGGTACGAACCGCACACGGCCAGCACCAGGCCCTACTGGCTTCCACCCGATGAGACGCCGACGTTGTCGGATCGGCTGGATCTTCTGGTGCGCGAGACGGAGGCGGCCTTGCCCAGCGTGTTCGCCCTGACCAATCAAGTGGCCCAGATACTCGACAAGGCCCTGGATCTGACGGCAAATGCCGATCTGCTTGTGGTTCAGGCGCAACCGTTGGTCACCAATCTGACCGTCATCAGCGCCAATCTGACCAACGCCGACGGCGCCCTGGGGCGCTGGTTGCTGCCGGCCGATCTTCATGCGCAGACGTTGGTCACCCTGACCAACGCCAACGACGCCCTCACAAACGTCAGCGCCATCCTTGCCGATGCGGGCGTGATGCTCGCCGCGGCCAACACCAATCTGACACTACTGATGACGCAGATGCAGCCCCCGCTTCAGAGCCTGAGCATCATCATCAGCAACCTCAACACCCAGGTCGAAGCCAATACCAACTTCGTCGGGACGCTGCAGGCGCTCCTGCTCCACACTGACGAGTTGATTCAGGGTTTCAAGCGGCATTGGCTGTTGCGATCCGCATTCAAGTCGAAGCCGACCAATGCCCCGCCCCGAGCCCCGTCGGGCAAGGCATACCGGACACCTAAGGGCGCCTTGTACTGAGTTCGAGGTTTGTGGGTGGCAGTGCATCTGGAGGTTGTCGGTGAAAACCGAGCCTGCGCCGCGTGGGGCCTACCTGCCGCGCCTGCCTGTGCCGTGCCCGACACGGCAGACAGGCCGCTGCGCTTTGCGGTCGCCCCTCCGGCAATCTCCATCCGTTGAAGGCCCGATGCCTCACCGGGCGAGAGAACATCGAGAACTGTCAGGTGCACCGCGCTCGACGAGGCTGAGAATGAAACGTTGAGAATAAACGCTTGCCGCCTCGATGGTCATGTAGCAAACTCGCTGCGAAACCAGCCTGAATTCAAGTCATGTGACACAACATCACTATACTCCCATAAGAACCCAACCCATGAAAACCTCTCAACTCATTGCCGGATGCATGGTCGCCTGGCTCGGCAGCGCTGTTCTCCTTGCCGCCGATGTGCGTCAGGGCCTGGTCTCCTACTGGCCGCTGGACGCCATTTCGGCGGATCTGACCACCACAGCCGACCTGGTTTCCGGATATGACCTGAACACCGTCAACTGGTTTGACACATCCGGCGTCGTGCCGGGCAAGCGCGGAAACGCCTTCCAGTTCGATGGGACGTCGCAGTACGCCTACCTAACCATGTACGGCGAGGAGACGGACCGGCTGCCCATCTCGAAGGCAGCGAGCTTCACCGTCATGTTCTGGGTTAAGGGAGCGGCCAAGCAGAGCGACCGGCGCGTCTTTTCTGAGAGCAACAGCCTCCTCGGCGACAACGATCCGCTCGTGAATATTGGCACCCATAACGCGGGCGCGGACGGTACGATCGACCTCTTCTTTCGCAACAGCACGGGCGGGGTGCAGTTGAATCACCAGCACTCCCCCGGCACCGCGTTTGACAACACGTGGCATCACGTGGCCTTGGTCGACGTCTCGGGTGCGGTGACGCTCTATCTGGACGGCACCAACACGATGACGGCGAGGTATACTCGCGAGGCGAATCCGATCCAGGACACGCTCTCGATCGGTGCCATCGTTCGCGGCAATGGTTCGAACATCGGAGCCCGCTTCGCCGGGACGATCGACGAAGTCGCGGTCTGGGAACGGGCGCTGAGCATGGAAGAAATCCAGGACGTGATGAACAACGGCATTCAGACCCCGGTGCCTGCTTTCGGCCCCTTCATCACCCTGGATCCGGTCGGTTCGTCCAAACTCCGCGTTGGCGACTCTTTCACGTTGACAGCCGGGGCGGCCGGGGTGCGGCCCCTGACCTACCAGTGGTTGAAGGGAGAGAACGAGATCGCAGACGCCACGTCGGCCACCCTGGTGCTGACGGACCTCCAGGTTGCAGACTCTGGCGACTACAAGCTCAGGGTCACCAACATCGAAGGATCGACGGTGTCTGCCGCCGCCACGCTGGTCGTCAATCCGCTACCCGAACCGAATTTGACGAGTCAGGTTGTCTCGCTGTGGCGGCTTGACGATGTCCAAGGGAACAAGACTTACGACATCGTCAGCGAATACGACATGGAATTGGTCAACCTGACCGCCGCCGACGTGGTCCCGGGCAAGTGGGGCAACTGCTTCCAATTCGATGCCGCGCGTCAGACGTTGCTGCAGCGCATCAACAACCCGGCCGAAGGCCTGCCCATATATCAGCACCCCGACTTCTCGGTGTCGCTGTGGGCCAAGGGCGACTACAGCATCCAGACCGACCGACGCGTTTTCGCGGAAGGTTCCACCAAGAACGCCAACCCCCTCTTCAACATCGGCACGCATAATGGCGGCACCGACGGCAGTGTGGACATCTACATTCGGACCGATACCGGTGGCACGGTAGGCGATCATCATCACTCGGCCGGTATCGCCTTTGACGGCGACTGGCATCACATCCTCTACACGCAGCGCGATTTGGGCGGAGGCGTGACGACCGCGCACCTTTACATCGACGGTGTGCTGGACACGATGAAGCCGGATCCCGTGCGACCTCTCACCCTCGACACGACGACCATTGGCGGCATCCTGCGCAACACCAGCTCGGCCTGGTTCACGGGACAGATCGACGATGTGATCGTGTGGAACCGCGGGCTGACGGCGGCCGAGGCGCAACTCCTGGCGACGGCCCCCATGCCCGACCCGCCTCCCAACTTCCAACCCCTCGTGATCAGCGCGTTCACCTCGAGCATGCCGGAAGTGGTCGAAGGCGATTCCGTCAGGTTGCGCTGGGATGTCCGGAGAACGGCCGAGCAGATACTCATCGACAACGGCGTCGGCGATGTCACCTCGATGAGCGTCTCCGGGGCGGGGAGCGTCAGCGTGACGCCGACAGCCACGACCACCTACACATTGACCATCAAACGGGGTGAGGAGCAACTGAGCGCCCGGACGACGGTGACGGTCCTCAAAGGAGTCGAGGCCAACTGGGCGGCGCTGGACAACTTCGACGAGCACAGCCCGGGCCCCATCTCGCGCACCGCCTGGTGGAGCGACACCCGCGGCGAGTACGCCCAAGTCGAGAACCTGAACGGCAACCACATGCTCAGCGTCCGGACCACCGATAGCGCGGTCGTGCTCCCCATCGGCTCGCTCAAGATCACCGAAGGTCAGGAGCGCACTCTCTTCTTCCGCATCCTGGTCCGGGAACCGCTGCCCACGGCGGCCCTTCGCCATGTGATCGGCCTGACGGACAAGAACATCCGCAGCCAGGGCGACACCACCAGCAACATTGGCCCGGTGCTCCACGCCAACTTCGACACGGCCGCGCCTCCCTGGTTCCTGGGCGTCATCAATTACGTGGGCGGGGCTATCGAATACGCCACCGACCCGCTCGAGACGGGCGCGCTCTACTCGGTCTGGATCGACATCAAGAACGAGCCGATGAACGATCCTGTTTCGCCCTACGACATCTTCTCGGTCTACATCAAGAAGGATGGCGCAGAGGAACGGACCGAGCTGTGGAAGGACTACCTGAGCGACCGCGACGCCTTGACGCCGGACCCGGTGCTCGGCCCGATGATGCCGGACCTCGACAAGCTGTTTGTCACGGGCAACAACACGGCGGCCAGCCTCTGGTTCGACGACTTCTTCATCAGCAAGTCGGGCTACAACGCCACCGAACCCGTCCCCTTCAACCAAGGTGGCACGCCCGAAGTCAGCATTGCCATCCAAGGCGCCAACGTGGTTCTCACCTTCACAGGCATCCTGACGGCGGCTGACCAGTTGACGGGGCCGTGGACGGATGTGGCCGAGACCAGCCCGCTGACCATTTCGGCGAGTGGCGCTCAGAAGTTTTATCGAGCCAGAAGGTAGAGACCGAGGATGCTCGGCGCCCGGGGTGACGAACCCCAGGCGCCGGCGGAGAATCAAGACGAGTTGAGAGTTGAGAGTTGAGAGTTGGACGTTGTCCGTTGTCCGTTCTCCGTTTTGGTTCATGGTCCCGGTATGCATTAAGTCGTTGAAGTCAATGCTCTCTCTCCCACGCAGCGGAGAAACATATTGGTGCTATGAAACCAGTTAAGGGAGCCTTCACTCTGATCGAGTTGCTGGTGGTGATTGCGATTATCGCGATTCTTGCCGGTCTTCTGTTGCCAGCCCTGTCTCGGGCGAAGGAGAACGGCAAGCGTGCCAAATGCCTCAACAATCTGCGCCAGATTGGGATTGGGATGACAGTTTACGCCGGGGACAACAACGATCTGGTGATCGAGGCCCGGAATGGCGAGGTGCAAATCTGCCTCAATCCGCCCGAACGGGGCGCGGCGGCAACGATCGGCTTGACCATCACGACGAACAGCACCGTCAGCCAGATCTGGACCTGCCCCAATCGTCCCACATTCCCAACCTACGAAGCCGAATACCCGCAGTGGGTCATCGGTTACCAGTACTTCGGCGGCATTCCGAAATGGATCAACCCCGCGGGCACGTTCAACTCCCGCAGCCCGATCAGAGCCTCGATCTCGCAGCCGACCTGGGCGCTGGCGGCGGATGCCGTGATGAAGATCGACGGCAAGTGGGGCGGAGGCCGCGACAGCGCATTCAAGGACATGCCGCCGCATCGCGGGCGGGGCGGAATCCCGGATGGCGGCAACGTGCTGACCATGGACGGCTCGGCGCGGTGGATTCGATTCGACAAGATGCTTTTCATCCATAGCTGGAGCCCCGGCGGGGATCGGGATGCGTACTTCTACCAGGAAGACCTGGGACCCGACATCGAGAAGAACATTGCCCGGCTCCGACCTAGACCGTGATGCGGTCGCGCATTCCGTTTACTCCGGTCGTCTACGAGCACGCCGCTCGCTTCGTGGGACGAACGCCGTGGGAGGTTTCGAGGGATGCGGGACTGCTCTTCGAGGCCCATCGCGCAGCTTATCTCGAGTATCGGCAGCAGGTGATCGCGGTCGGCATCGACATCTACAACCTCGAAGCCGAGGCATACGGCGCGCGCGTCGAGGTTGTCGAGGACGATGCCATCCCCGCAATCCGCCAGCCATTGCTCGGCTGTCCTGAGGATGGTCATGACCTGCCGCCTTTTGACCCTGCCTGCGCGGGACGCATCCCCATGGTCCTCGCTGTCGGGCAGCGTCTGAGACGGGAATTCCCAGAGGCCGATGTTCGCATTCCGGTTGCCGGGCCTTTCAGCATCGCCTTTAACCTGCGCGGCATCACCCGACTTTGTGAGGATGCGATCCTGCGGCCCGAGGCCACTGCGCGCCTGCTGCTTCGGTTGGCCGAGAACCAGGCCGGGTTCTGTCGCGCGATCGCGGAGGCCGGCCTCGACGTTGCGTTTTTCGAATCGGCCGCCGCGCCGCCGCTTCTTTCGCCGAGGCAGTTTCACCAGATCGAGTTGCCGGCGTTGCGACGCATCCTCAATCTGGCCGCCGAGTGTCTGGGACACCCCGTTCCCTGCATCATGGGGGGAAACACATACCCGATTCTCGCCGATTTGCTCGCCACGGGGACGACCTACCTGGCCTGCAATGTGGAAACGGACCAAAAACGTTTCGTCGAGTCGGTGGCCCGGACCCATCCCCACGTTCGCGTCCGTGTCAATCTCGATCCGGGCGTGGTCGCTTCGTCCGAACTCGAACGGATACACGCGGGGGTGGATCGCGTTCTCGAAATCATCGGGGACCGGTCCAACTGCCTAATTGGCACGGGTGCCTTGCCCTTCGAGACCCCGCCCGGGAACGTGCGCCTGATTCGCGAGTGCCTGGCGAGACGCGCCTCAGACCAATCCCAACCCTCAACCTTATGAGTCGTCTCAAGATCGTCCCACACTTCGGGTCTGCGACTCGACGGAGTTTCCTGTGCGCAACGGTCCGGACCGGCGCTGCCGCCTGGGCCGGCCTGAGGTTCCTTCCCCGGGCCGCCTTGGGCGCGACCGATCGCGCGGCGCCCAACGAGCGGATTACGATGGGGATGATCGGCATGGGGCGGCAGGCCTATCACGCCAATCTGCTGCCGTTCCTGGCGTCGCCCGACACCCAGGTGGTTGCGGTGTGCGATGTGGATGCCTGGCGGCTCGAAGAGGGTCGCAAACGGGTCGAGGAGTACTACGCCGCGCAAACGAGGCGCGGTTCGTACAAGGGATGCATGATCGCCCGCGCGTTCCGCAACATCTTGGCCCGCAGCGACATCGACGCGGTCATGATATCGACGCCCGACCATTGGCACGCGATCATGGCGATCGATGCCGCGCGTGCCGGCAAGGACGTGGCACTCGAGAAACCGATGTCTCTGTCGATTGCGCAGGGGCGCGCCATCAGCGACGCGATGGTCAAACACAACCGGATTTTCCGCACGGACACCGAGGTCCGATTCTCGGGCGACTTTCGTCGGCTGTGCGAGTGTGTCCGGAACGGCCGGATCGGGCGCGTGCGGCGCATCCGCGCCGAGGTTCCAAAGGAGGCGGACCCTGTGCCCGCCCAGCCGACGATGCCCGTGCCGGCCGACCTGGACTACAGCCTGTGGCTTGGCCCGGCGCCCGAAGCGCCCTACACGGAGAAGCGGGTTCACACCCGCAACAACCTCTCGGCGCGTCCCGGTTGGATGATCATTCAGGACTACTGCGACGGGATCATCGGGAACTGGGGCACGCATCTGCTCGATATTGTCCAATGGGGCCACAACAGCGAATTGACGGGGCCGGTCGAGGTGGAAGGATGCGGTGAGTTTCATCCGCCCGGCGGTCTGTCAGATGTATTGCGCGAGTTCACCGTGATCTATCGGTACGCCGACGGGGTCGAACTCGAGTACTGCATGAGCGGGCGCCCGGCTGTTCGCTTCGAGGGCGACGACGGGTGGATCGAGGCAGTCTGGAACAAGGGAGTCGAGGCGCAGCCCAAGGCGATTCTAGATGAACCGTTCGGGCCAAACGACCTGCGCCTCCCGTTGATCAGCGAGAAGATCGACTTCATCCGATCGGTGAAGAGGCGAACGCCGACGCTGATTCCCGCTGAAGTCGGCCATCGGACCAACACGATGTGTCACCTGGGGCTGATTGCGATCAAGCTGGGACTAAAGCTCAAGTGGGACCCGGTGCGCGAACGGTTCGACGACGACGCTGCCAACCGTTTGCTCGATCGCCCGCTCCGCGCGCCTTGGTCCATTTGAAGACGATGGCAAGCGTTGACATGCAGCGGTTGAATGCGGACGCAGACCATCAACCGGGAAGGTTCAAAGCCCAGCGCCCAGCGCTCAACGTTCAACGTTCAACGAGTACGGTACATCTGTAAGTTGTCGGTGGGAATGGAGTTTGCGCCGCATCGGGCCTGCCTGCCGCGCCTGCCTAAGCCGTGCCCGACACGGCAGACAGACCGCTGCGCTTTGCGGCGCAGGCAGGGCACGCGGCCTATAGCGGGAGTCTCCATCCGTTGCAGGCCCGGTGCCCTCACCGGGCGACAGAATACCGACAACTGTCGGATGCACCGCAACGAACGAGCAGGTTCTTGGTTTTTCCGCTGTTCGTTGGCACGATTCACCGCCATAATGCTCTTATGAAATCAAGTTCTGGGTCTTCCCCCGCATTGTCGCGTCGACGCTTTCTGGCACGCGGCGGCATGCTTGCTTCAGGAGCGGCTACGTTTCCGTTGCTGTTGCGTTCGGGTGTGTTGGCCGCTGAGGCGGGGGCCGGCGCCAACGATCGGATCGGCATCGGCTTCATCGGGATGGGCCGGCAGGCCGGGGGCCTGCTCCAGGAGATGCTGCGTCTGCCGGCGGCGCGGCTGGTCGCCGTGGCGGACGTCCACCTGGGCCGCGCGCAAGCCGTCACGGCCAAACATGGCGGTCAGGCCTTTCAGGATTATCGGCGTCTGCTGGAATTGAAGGACGTGGATGCGGTGATCACGGCGACGCCGGAACAGTGGCGCGGCCCGATCTGCATTCACTCCTGCCAGGCGGGGAAGGATGTGTACGCCGAGAAGCCGATGTCGCTCACCATTCGCGAGGGGCGGCTGATCGTTCAGGCTGCGCGGAAGTACAATCGCGTTTTCCAGGTCGGCAGCCAGCAGCGGTCGATGAGCCGCAACCGCATCGGGTGCGAGTTCATCCGGACCGGCAAGCTTGGCAAGATCAAACGCGTCATCGCCCACAATTATCCCACGCCCTGGGAGGGAAGGCTGCCGGCTCAACCGGTGCCTGGCGAGCTCGATTGGGACATGTGGTGCGGACCTGCGCCGGTCGTGCCGTACAACAAGGATTTGTTTCTGCCGCGAGCCAATCCCGGCTGGCTCTCGTTTCGTCCGTTCTCGGGCGGCGAGATGACCGGATGGGGGGCGCATGGATTTGACCAGGTGCAATGGGCGCTGGGGATGGACGAAAGCGGCCCGATCGAGGTCTGGGTCGAGGGCCCGAAGTTCGATCCGCCCACGTACACCGAGGCGGAACCCAAGGCTCGAGGGGACAAGGTCTGCAGTGTGCCCAAGGTCTTCTTCCGATACGCCGGCGACATTGTCATGGAACTGGGCAACGGGCCTGATGGCGGCGCGCTGTTCCAGGGCGAGAAGGGCGAGGTGAAGATTGATCGAGGCGTGTTCGAGTCGAATCCCGAGGAGTTGATGGTCGAGGCGCTGCGCAGCCAACCGGGTGGCGGCAACCAGAGCCACATGAAGAACTGGCTCGACTGCATCAAGAGCCGCGCCAGGCCGATCGCCGACGTCGAGACCGGCCATCGCTCGGCCACCGTGTGTCACCTCGGCAACATCGCCCGCTGGGCCGGGCGCCGGTTGAAGTGGGATCCGGTCAAGGAGGTCTTTCCGGACGACAAGGACGCGAATCAGTATCTCGATCGCGAGCGTCGCAAACCGTGGGTGTTGCCCGAGCCGATGTGAACCAGGCGCAATGGGAAGTGCTTCGCCGTTGCGCCCGCGGCGAAGACGTCGGCCACACACAGGTCGCTTTGATCGTCGACAGCCCGTGGATACCGGGTTATCTGGGCCTTTCGACGCTCGATTTTCTCACGGTGCCCGAGGTGTGGCTCGATGCGAATCTCGAGGTCGAGCGGCGTTTTCCCGAGGCGATTTTCATCCCGGGCTTCTGGGTCGAGATGGGGATGGCGACCGAACCGAGCGCGTTCGGCTGCAAGGTGAGTTTTTATCCGGACCGTCCGCCCGCGGCGCACCCGCTCTGCGATTCGCTGGATGCTATCGAGGGTGTGGCGCCGCCCAATCCGCTCACTGACGGGTTGCTGCCCCTGGTGCTCAATTACTATCGCCGGGCCGAGCCGCGGGTCAGGGAGGCTGGGCACCTGATCAAGATCGTTGCCGCGAGGGGCCCGTTGACTTTGGCGACACACCTGGTGGGCGTGAGCGCCTTTCTCCTGGCGTTGCGTCTGGATCCCGGCGCCGCGCATCGTCTGCTGCGGATCACCGCGACGACGGCCCGCAACTGGCTGCAGGCGCAAGCGGACGCGCTGCACGACGTGGAAGGCGTGCTGATGCTCGATGACATCGCGGGCTTCGTCTCAGAAAAGGACTACCTGGCGTTCGCCCACCCGTATCTCAAGGAGGTGTTCGACGCGTTCCCGGGGGCGCTCAAGCTGTTCCACAACGACACCAACAACCCTGTGTCCTATCGCCACGTTGGCGCCCTGGGTGCGCACATCTTCAATTTCACGCATGAGCAGCCCTTGGCAAAGGTGCGCGCTTTAACCGGCCCCGATCTCTGTCTGATGGGGAATGTGCCGCCGCTCGAGGTCCTCGCCCAGGGCACGCCCGACACGGTGCGATCGAAGGCGCTCGAGTGCATGGCCGCCCATGGCGGGCGGCGTCGTCTGCTGCTGTCCGCTGGAGGCGGGGTGTCGCCGGGCACACCGGGCGAGAATGTGGCGGCGCTGCTCGAAGCGGCGCGCACGGAGGGCGCGTCCTGGAGCGGATAGGTCTGCGGTTTCGTTTGAGCCGTGAGACACTGGATGTCAGCGCCACCCGTGAACCCTAAACGTGGTCCTTGCCCTCATCCTCATTCAAGGCAGCGACAAAGACTGCCCAGGGGATGTCTCTTCTCAGGAGAACAATCCCATTGAACTCATATGATCAAGATTGCCATTCTGGGCGCCGGCGCCATCGCCGACTCGCACATCCAATCCTACCTGAAGTTCAGGGAGCGTTGCCGGATTGTTGCGGTCGTGGACCTCTACATCGAGAAGGCCGCGGAGAAGGTGGCGAAGCACGGGCTGGCGGCGGGCCTATACAATGATCTCACCGCCGCGCTCGACGGAGCGGACTTCGACGCTGCGTCCGTCTGTCTGCCGCCCTTCGAGCATGCCAAGGCAACTGTCGATCTGCTGCGGGCCGGCAAGCACGTGCTGGTCGAGAAACCGATGGCTACCTGTCTCGAAGAGTGCGATGCGATGCTCGAGGCCGCCAAATCGAGCGGGCGGGTCTTGTCCGTAGTGGCCCAGAATCGCTTCAAGACTTCGATGATGAGGCTCAAGCGCGTCCTCGAATCGGGTCTCGTCGGCAGCGTCCTGCACGGCCAGGTGGATTCCTTTTGGTGGCGCGGGGGCAACTATTACGACCTGTGGTGGCGGGGGACATGGGAGAAGGAGGGCGGCGGCTGCACCATGAACCACGCCGTTCATCACATCGATCTCTTCCTCTGGATGATGGGTGTCCCGAGTTGGGTGCAATCGGTGTCGCTGAATCTGGCGCACACCAACTCGGAGACCGAGGATTTCTCGACCAGCATCCTCGGCTATCCTAACGGGAGTGTCGGGCAGATCACGGCCTCGCTGGTCCATCACGGCGAGGAACAGCAACTGGCGTTTCAGGGCGCGCGCGCCAAGGTCGCGGTCCCGTGGCAGGTCAAGGCCATGCAGCCCAGAGAGAACGGTTTTCCGGATGAGAATGCGGAGACGGCGTCTGAGATCCAGGCGTTCTACGACGCCTTGCCTGTGGTGGACCACGAGGGGCACGAGGGGCAGATTGACAACTTCCTCGAGGCGATCGAGGGGCGCGAGGCGCTGCTTGTCGATGGCGTGCAAGGACGCCAGGCCATCGAGTTGATCAGCGCGATCTATCAGTCGGGCCACAGCGAACGGCGGGTTGTTCTGCCCCTGTCCGCGGACGCCCCGTTCTACACGCGCGCCGGCATTCTCGAACACGCCCGGCGGTTCCACGAAAAGACCAAGAGCGTTGCAAACTTCGCCACAAACGACATCACCTTTGGGCGGGATTTTGGGAGATGATCTCACTCCAACCGCCGCCGGGGCTAAGGGTCTGTGCACAACGTCAAAAGTCTCGCCGCATGAGGGCACGCGGCCTGCAAATCCCTGTAGGCTGGGTCGCCCGACTCGGCGTCACGGACTTATGACGCTCTGTATAGCGACCGTGAAAAGACTAACCGCGATCATCCATGCAACAGAAATCCGACGGCATGAACTATGCCCCCAAGGGGCAGGCAAAAGCTGTATGCGAACCCGGCGAGTTCCGTTTTGCGGCCATCGGGCTCGACCACGGGCACATCTATGGCGAGTGCAACGGCTTGATCGAGGCCGGGGGCGAATTGGCTTGGGTCTTCGATCCCGACCCGAAGAAGGTCGAGCAGTTTTGCCGGACGTATCCGGGGGTCAGGCCGGCAGGCAGCGAGCAGCAGATTCTTGATGATGCTCAGGTCCAGCTTGTCTGCAGCGCGTGCGTTCCTTGCGCGCGGGGTCCGCTGGGGGTGCGGGTGATGGATCACGGCAAGGACTACTTCACGGACAAGCCGCCGTTTACGTCGATCGATGCGCTCGAGGCGGCCCGGCGCAAGAGTGCCGAGACCGGGCGGATTTTCGCCGTGTACTATGCCGAGCGTCTTCACGTCGAGGCCGCGGTGTACGCCGAACGGCTCATCGAGGATGGGGCCATTGGCCGTGTGGTGCAGGTGCTTGGCCTGGGGCCGCATCGTCTGAACGCCCCAAACCGCCCCCCGTGGTTCTGGGATCCGGCCCAATACGGCGGGATTCTGGTTGATCTGGGCAGCCATCAAATCGAGCAATTCCTCCACTACGCCTCGGCGCAAGAGGCCCGTGTGCTCCACAGCAAGATCGGCAACTACAGTTGCCCGGAGCATCCCGAGTTCGAGGATTTCGGCGACGCCACACTGCTGGCCGACACGGGCGCCACCTTCTATTTCCGCGTGGATTGGTTTACGCCCGCCGGTCTCGGTTCGTGGGGCGACGGCCGAACCATGATTGTCGGCACCGACGGTTACATCGAGTTGCGAAAGTACCTCGACATCGCGCGCGATCCCGAAGGCGATCATGTCTACCTGGTGGACCAGCGGGGCGAGCATCACCTGGCTGTCCACGGTAAAGTCGGGTTTCCCTACTTCGGGCAGTTGATTCGCGATTGTCTCGATCGCACTCAGACGGCGATGACACAGCGCCACACATTCCTCGCCGCGGAATTGGCGTTGAAGGCACAGGCCGCGGCGTTGCGCGTCGGGCCTTAGGGTCTCAGGTTTCGAACAGCCAGCGCGATATCCTCCTCGAAGGCCGGGGTTGGCAGCCGCGCGGGGCCGCTGCCGGCCTTGACCTCGATTCTCTTTGACTCGCGCCTGTTCGTCTTCGGATCGAGCCACTCGACGGAATAGGCGCCGGGCGGCAGTTCGAGCGCGAGCGTCGCGTTTTGCGGGCCGGTTGGCGCCTGTTTGTCTTTGGTGTCACGTGCGAGGTAGACCGCCCAGGCTTCGTTCGGCTGGCCCAGGGCATACGCGCGGTGGCGAGCCGGCACGCCTCCAGCGATGACCGCTGTGTCTGGTTTCATGCGGATGAAGTCGAAGCCGCGCAGGAAATCGCCGAGAATCTTCATCTGTTTTCGAAACACTGGGTTGCCACCGCCCGGCTGCTTCTCTCCGTAGACGAATGTTCCGTCCTCGTGCCCGACCGCAAACGAGTAATCCAGGTGGTTGAAGAGCCCGCCGCCCGCCATGAGGAAACTCCAGGCCTCGACCCGATAGGGCAGGTCGTTCGTGCCGCGGAAACCGGTTTCGTTGTCCCCGATGACTCGATCGAGGCCGAAGTTGAGGGCGACGGCGTCGGGCGGATAGGCGTAGTGGAAGTTGAAGATCGAGACGGCGGGGTGTGGTTGTTCCACCGTGGCCTGGCCGTTGGCGATGTTCATCGAGATCAGGTGGCGGGTCTTCAGGTCCCGCTCGGCCGCTTGGATGACGTCGGCGATGCGGTGCTGCCATTCCTTGGTCACGCCGCCGAAGTACGGCTCGTTGCAGATTTCGTAGTAGAGATTGTCGTGTTTCTGGACCGCTTGGACAATTCTTCGAACCATGGCTTCCTGGACACCCAAGAGCCCGCCGTGGCGGTCGAGGGTGTACACATTGGTTCGCGCGACGGCGCCGACGCCGTTCACATTGTTGCGGGCGTTCATCGGGCTGAGCGCCCACATCGATTCTTCGTAGAACGGACAGAACAGGTTCAGTTCCACCACAACGCCTCGGCTCGATGCGTATTCGAGGAGCTGATCGAGCCGCGCGAAATAGGCGTCGTCCCAACGCGTCAGGTCGAACTTGTTGCCGCCGTTGGCGTAGCCCGGTTCGCCGCTGCGCGCCCAGGGACAGAGCAGGGCGCCCGCCTGCGGCGCGAGAGTGTTGCGGGCAATGTTGAATGCGCCCTGGGGCTCGCAGTAAGCACCGCTAAAAGTGCGCGTGTTATTCAGACCGTCCTTCGCCAGTGTGTCAAAGTACGTCCGGAAATTAAAGTCCCGGTTCAAGAGCGCGCCGTAATGCTCGCCGGATGTGATGAGAACGGTGGGCTGGCCGCGCCAGAGAAAATAGTGGGGGTTTGCCGGATGCAGCGCGATCGGCGCGGCGGCCCATGCGGCGCCGGAGGCCAGAACGAGCAGGAAGACGACGGGAAGGCGCATGGCGAGAGCCTATGCCGCCCTGCGGTGCGCTGGCAACCGATTTTGGGGCGCACTCCTTTTTGGCCGGCGGAGATTTTTGGCGTCGGGACCGGCACCGTGCGGGTCGAATCGCCACCAACGTTGAGCGGAGCGGGCGCGCGTGGCATCCTTCGCTTGCGAATCCGCGATCGGTCCGGGTCAGGGCGCTACGTGATCGTGTTGGGCGCGGCGGCCGTCGTTGTGCCCGTCGTTTGCGATTCAGGCGGGTCGATTGCAGCCGGTATTCTCGCGGTCGGGATCGTGGCCGGGGCGCTGATCCTGGGGGCACTGGTCATCTGGAATGTCCTGGCGCTCGTGCGCTCGCGCGCCGCGCGCATCTGATTCGCCTTGATGGATGGCCTGGGCGACCCTAGAATTCTCTCAAGCTTGAAGATCAACCTGGGTTGCGGACGGAAATACCTGCCGGACTACGTGAACTGCGACATCTCGCCTCACGTCCGGGCGGATCGTCGCTTCGATCTCGATGTGGTTCCGTACCCGTTCGATGCGGAGGTTGCGGATGAGATCCTGCTCGATAATGTCCTCGAGCATCTGGATGATATCCCGCGGGTGATGGCCGAATTCCACCGTGTCCTGCGTCCCGGGGGTCGGCTGCGAATCTATGTTCCTTACGCCAAGACAGACTGGGCGCTGCAGGATCCAACGCACAAGCACTTCTTCACCGAGCACAGCCTGAATTACTTCATCGAAGACCACCCCTACAACTTTTACTCGAGCATCCGGTTCGTGCTCCGCGAGGTGAGGCTCTATGCCGATAGCACGACTTGGCGCCATCGGTTCAGGAACATGCTGCCGTTCCGGAACGCGCTGCGTTATTTCCTGTGGAATATGTACGACGGCATTTATTTCGAACTCGAAAAAACCGTCGCGCGTTCGCCTGGCGGTCCGTGAAAACGAAGGGCGCGGCTCGATCGCGCGCTCGAATCGCGCACTGCGATTATTCATTTTCCCTCGCGATTTGGGGGTGCTGCTCTGCCTGATCTTCCCTGCGCTGCTGCAGCCGCGTTTAGGGTCTGTGCAAAAATCACTCCCGATTTTGGCGGGAGCGCCACCGGGCCAGATGCAAGGCCCGAGGGAGGGAGTGTATCCCCTGAGATACTCGACCGACCGAGGAACGACGCAGATGACCCGGTGCCGCCCCGCCCCGAAGGGCTGGGGGGCTTTGGCTCGCTGGTTCCAGCAGATGAGGTTGAACGCAACTGCGTGCCGCTCGAGAAGCGGCCACGCCTACCAAAAGGTCAACTGCTGTGCCGTCGGCTCGCGCAGGTTGCTGGCGCTTAAGCCCAGCAGCCGCAGCGGACGCGATACGAGCCGCTGGCGCCCCAAGAGGAAACACGCAAGTCGGTAGATGTCCTTGGGTTCGCTGACGGGTTCCTCGACCGTGAGTTGGCGAGTCAGGGTCGTGAAGTCGCCGTACCGTACCTTGACCTGAATCGTGTGTGCGGCCAGGCGACGCCGCTTGAGCTTGGCCGCGATCTCCGCCGCTTGCTCCCGCAGACACGCCCGGAGTACGCCCCGGTCCTCGGTGTCCTGCAAGAACGTCTCCTCCCCACTGATGCTTTTGACCTCGTCGCCGAGCTCCAGCGGACGGTCATCCTCACCCACCGCGAACTGCTTCAGCTTCGGGCCAAATGACCCGACCAGCGCCCTCAGGTCGCCGCTGTAATCCTGTAAGTCGCCAACCGTCCGGATGCCAACTCGCAGCAGCACCTGCTCCGTGACTCGGCCCACGCCATACAGGACGCGCGCCGGCAGCGGACGGAGGAACTGGACCTTGTCCCGTTCGGAAACCACGGTGAGCCCGTCCGGCTTCTCGAAGTCGCTGGCGATCTTGGCCAGGAGCTTGTTGGAGGCGATGCCGACAGTCGCCGTCAAGCCGCGTTCCGACCGGATGCGCTCCTTCAACTGGCGGGCGATGGGCACGCACGAGAGCAGGGAGGCGTCGGCGTCCTCCCCATGACAGCGCGCGGACAAGTCGAGGTACGCCTCGTCGATGGACATCGGTTCGATCACCGCGCCCGTATCGGCCATGATCTTGAGAATGAAGCCGGACTCCTCCTTGTATCGGTCCATTCTGGGGCGGACGAAGACGCCTTTGGGGCAGAGGCGACCGGCGGTGGCGCTGGGCATGGCGGAGCGGACGCCGAACTTGCGCGCCTCGTAGCTGGCGGCGCAGACGACACCTCGCTGTGTGGGCGGGGCGCCGACGATGACCGGCTTACCGCGCAAGGCCGGATCATCGCGCTGCTCGATCGAGGCGAAAAACGCGTCCATATCCAGATGGGCGATCACGCGGTACATCGAAGGGTAGGATGCCATTTCCGGGACGATGAACCAAGGCTTGGACTTCCGCGTGAGATGCGGCCTCCGCAAGATGCTGCCTGGGGAACACGAGACGCGCAGAAACGCTCAACGTGAAACGTCTAACTTCCGGCTCGTCGCCGTGCCGAAGGTCTCAAAACCCAAGAAGTGTAGCGGGTATTCCAGCCCGCTCAGGAATCCCGCGAGCGCGTGATGGTTGACGTGCGGTCGGCCGGAGATGGCGGTCGCCTTCTGAATCGCCTGACTGGTCGTTAACTTGGTGTCGTCGGGAATGTCCTTCAGCAACGTCACACCCAGGTCGAGCAGACCGAAGCCCTTCTTCGTGCCACGGTACAGATCGAGCACGCTCTGTAGGGGCAGAAAACCCGAACACCGGTCCTGGAGCGGACAGGGGTAGGGATCGCGGCACTGGGGGCCGATCCGAACGTCGGGGTGTTGGGGTCGCCGGATGACCTTGAACTGGTCGTCGAGCGCAGCCTCGAACAGCGGCTTGCGGGTTCGGAGCGCCTCTCGCGTCAGGCGGACGGTCTCCTCCAAATCTGTGATGTTCTCGCCGACCTCGACCCCGTCCGGGTAGAGCTCTTTGGTCAACGCGCCCACTCCGTGCCCCTGATCGAAGACCGCCTGCTGCTGGGCATCCGGCTCTGGGATCAGGTCCTTGGCATTGTAGCGGAAGTGAGAAGAGGCTTTGGTTGCGGCTTTGGCGCGCAGCGGCGCCGCTTGGCGAGGCGTCGAAGTCCACAAACCGTCGTCGAAGCCCAACAAGCGCGAATGGGTGACGCCCCTCGTCGGTCTGAGGCGGAGGCTCGCTGAAACTGGGTTGAATCTCGAACGCGCTCAACTACCTTGAGTCCCGTATGGCGCCTGCCGATCCATTGCTCAGACTGATCAACGTCACCAAGCGCTTTGCCGGCGTCGGCGACGCATCGGTGTCGGTCCTGGCCGGCATCGACCTGACGGTCGAGCGGGGCGAATCGCTAGCGATCGTCGGGCCGTCCGGCTCGGGCAAGAGCACCCTGTTGAGCATCATCGGCACGCTCGACACCCCCTCGTCGGGAACCATCGAACTCGAGGGACGGAATCTGAGCCAGGTGCGGGGCGCCGCGCTGGCGGCCCTGCGCAACCGGTGCATCGGATTCGTCTTTCAGGCGCATTACCTCCTGCCGCAATGCACCGTATTCGAGAATGTGCTGGTGCCGACCCTCGCCACCAACAACGAGGTCATCCGCGATGGCGCGCCGGACCGCGCCCGGCGCCTGCTCGAACGCGTGGGCCTGGGCCAGCGCCTCAAACATCGCCCGGGACAATTGTCCGGGGGCGAACGCCAGCGGGTGGCGGTTGTGCGGGCGCTGATCAACGAGCCTCAGCTCCTGCTGGCGGACGAGCCGACCGGCGCCCTGGACCGGGTTTCGGCCGATCAACTGGGCCAGATGCTGCTCGATCTGAACCGCGAAACGCGCGTGACTCTGATCGTTGTCACCCACGCCCTGAGCCTGGCCGGCAAGATGGAGCGTATGCTCGAATTGCGCGACGGGCGGCTGGACCGCCCGCGTGACCCATGACCGCGCGTCGACTCATTCTCCGCAGTTTCGCCCACCACGTCCGCTCTCACCTCGGCGCGCTGGCAGGCACTGCCGTCGCATCCGCGGTTCTCATCGGCGCATTGATCGTCGGCGATTCCGTCCGCTCGAGTCTTCGGCAACTGGCGCTGCTGCGCCTGGGCCGGATCGAGACGGCCATGTCCACGGGCGACCGGCTTTGTCGCGCCGACCTGTTCGGGTCGGGGCCGGGCGCGGTCGCGTCCATCCAGCACCGCCTCGGCCTGCCCAGCCGGCAGGTGGTCGCCGCGCCGGTCCTGCAACTTCCGGCCATTGCGGTCGCGGGCGAAGGCGCGGCGCGCGCCAATCAGGTCTTGGTGCATGGCGTCGATGTCCGGTTTTGGAAGTTGGCGGAGAAACCGTTCGTTCGCGGTGCCATACCCCCCGGCAGCGTGCTGCTCAACCAACCCTTGGCCCGCCAACTGCGCGTGGAAGCGGGCGACGAGCTGCTTCTGCGCGTCCAGAAACCCTCGGCCCTCTCGCGCGACGCCCCCATGGCGACCGAAGAGGACGCGACCGTCGCCCTGCGTCTCCGGGTCGACGCGGTTCTCTCGGACGACCAGTTAGGGCGGTTCAGTCTCGCCGCAAACCAGACGCCTCCTTTCAACGCGTTTGTGTCAATGGCCGAACTCCAGGCGCGCGTCGATGCCGTTGGCCGGGCGAATCTGTTCGTGGCCGGATCGCTCGACACCTCGACGCAGCCTCTGCCCATGCTGCCGGGCGGCGGATTCGTGCCCACCAGCGTCTTCACCAATGTCACTGCCGCCATGAACCTCGGACTCCGCCAACGCTGGCGCCTGGACGACGCCGAGTTGGAGTTGCGGTTGGCAGCGGGGAGCCGAGTCGCCGAATTGCGCAGCCGCCGGGTCTTCCTCGATCCGCTTCTGGACGAGGCTGTGCCTGCGATTCTCGCGAACACCAACGCGGCCCGGTTGATGCCGAAGATGGAATCGGCCGGTTTGCTCACCTACTTCGTCAATGAACTTCGGGTCGGAGACCGCGCCACGCCGTATTCGATGGTCACCGCGGCGGCAGGGCCACTGCTCCCGGGCGAGTTGGCTGACGGCGAGATTCTGATCAGTCGATGGCTGGCCGACGATCTCGAAGCCAAGGCCGGCGACACGCTGACACTGGCGTACTACGTCATGGGCACCCGGCGTGACCTGATCGAGCAAACCGCCCAGTTCCGGATCAAGGGCATCTACGAGATGAACACGCCCGGCATCGATCGCTCGCTCATGCCCGATTTCCCCGGCATGACCGATGCCGACAACTGCCGGGATTGGGACACTGGCCTGCCCATCCAGAACGACCGCATCCGTCCCAAGGACGAGGAATACTGGCAATTGCACCGCGGCACGCCAAAAGCCTTTATCACCCTGGCAACCGGACAGAAGCTCTGGGCGAATCGCTTTGGCGACCTGACTGCAATTCGCTTCGCGGTGGCCCGCCCGAGCGGCGCGGCCGCCAACGCACCTGGTGGGCTCGGCGTCACCCGATCGAGCGCCGATCCGATCCCGATCGCCAACCTCGGTTCTGTCCTGTCTCAAGGGCTGGCGCCCGGCGCGTTCGGGATGACGTTCCGTCCCGTGCGCGACGAGGCGTTGGCGGCCAGCGCTCACTCGCAGGATTTCGGTCAACTGTTCCTCGGTTTGAGCTTCTTCCTCATCGCGGCGGCGCTGCTGCTGGTGGCATTGCTCTTCACGTTCGGCGTCGAGACGCGCGCAACGGAAGTCGGAACCCTGCTCGCACTCGGTTTCCGGCCCGGCCAGGTGCGGCGTCTGCTTTTGTGGGAAGGCGGCCTGGTGGCGTTCGTGGGCGCGATCCTCGGCGCGAAGGGGGCAACGCTCTACGCCCAGGCCATGCTGAAGGGCCTCTCGACCGTCTGGAACCAGGCGGTAGGCGGCGCCACGCTGAGCTTTCATCTTCACACGCCCACGATTCTGCTGGGCGTGGCGGCATCGATCCTGGTCACGGTCGTGGCCATGTGGTTCGCCCTCAGACACCAGGCCGCCCAGCCCGCACGCGCCCTTCTGGCCGGCGGCGCGCAATGGGATCAGGACTCGAACAACTTCGGCGACCCGGTGTCCGGCGCGCAATGCCCGACGCAACGACAGGCTGAGAGTCCGATGTCAGACGCCGGAGGTTCTCTCACGCCTGTTGTGTCCCGGATCAGCGCCCCAGGACAACTGCAAGTCATCTGCGCCCTTGCCGCGACCGCCCTGGCCCTTGGACTCGCCTTCTGGGGCTGGCAGCGGGGTGAAAAGCAGTCAGCCGGACTGTTCTTTGCAGCGGGCGCGTTGCTGTTGGTTGCAGGGCTGTGCGCCTGCGCCGGCTGGCTGGTACGCCTGGCAGCCACCAGCGCCAAAACCAGGCTGACCCGATCGAGCCTCGCGGTGCGCGGCGCAACGCGGCGCCGGCGCCGCAGCCTGGCAGTCATCGGCCTGCTGGCTTCCGGCAGCTTCCTCGTCGCGGCCATCGGCGTCTTCCGCCTCGATGCCGTCCAGAACGCTCAGCAGCGGTCTTCAGGCACGGGCGGCTTTGCACTCATCGGCCAATCGACCCAGCCGGTCCTCCATGACCTCGAGAGCGAGCGGGCGCGCGAGGTCTATGGACTGGACGCAGCCCGTCTCGAAGGCATGTCGGTAGTTCCGTTCCGGGTGCGCGAGGGCGACGAGGCCAGTTGCCTGAATCTGAATCGCGCCCAGGAACCGAGGATTCTCGGCGTCGCACCCGGCTTGTTGGCCAAACGCAGCGCCTTCACGTTCGCCCAAGCGGCGAAGGGATTGTCTCGATTCGAAGGGTGGAACCTGCTCGTGTCCAGAACGCGCGCCGACTCCGACGGAGCCGCGGTCGATGGGATTTCGGACGATGACACGGTTCCCGCGATCGGCGACCAGGCCTCGGTCGTCTGGGCCCTGGGCAAGAAGGTCGGCGACACGATCCCGCTCGTGGACGAACGGGGTCGGCCGTTTCGAATCCGGCTTGTGGCTGCGGTCGCCAACTCGATCCTGCAAGGGAACCTGATCATCGCCGAGAACGAGTTCGTGAAACGCTTCCCGGGCGTGGCGGGGTACCGCATGTTCCTGATCGACACCCCCTCGAACCGCATCGACCAGGTCTCCTCCGAACTCACCCGGGGGTTGCAGGATCTGGGATTGGAACTGACGCCGGCCAGCGAACGGCTGGCGGCGTTCAACGCCGTGCAGAACACTTACCTCGGGACGTTCCAGGTGTTGGGCGGACTCGGGCTGCTCCTGGGCAGCCTCGGGCTAGGCGTGGTGGTGTTGCGCAACGTGCTCGAACGGCGCGGCGAGTATGCCCTCCTCCTGGCGGTGGGGTGGGAACGCAGCCCCTTGCGCCGACTCGTGATCATCGAGCACGGGGTCCTGCTGGCCGCCGGCCTCGCCGTCGGCGTCTGCGCCGCCTTTGTGGCGGTCCTGCCTTCGGTGCTCGGCCCCGGCACCGAGGTGCCCTACTGGACACTGGCCTGGACACTGGCTGGGGTGCTCCTCAACGGCTTTGTCTGGACCTGGCTGGCGACACTGACCGCTCTTCGCGGCAACGCGCTCGAAATGCTGCGAAACAACCAATGATTCCGCTGGAGACTGCGCCTATGACAAAACTCGGACGTGACCATCGACGCGTTGTTGCCGCCCGCCCGCCCGGACGCCGGCCTGGCCCATTTGCAGCACAGCCCGCCGGTCTCGGTCCATGCCGCGTCATGATCCTCGAGACGCGGCTCTTGGGACTGCTGTTCATCCTGGCTTTCATCGGTGGCTCTCCCCATGCCCGCGCCGGAGAGTCCGCCGTGCTCTATCGAAACGACTTCACCAAGGCCGAAATCGGCACGCTGCCCGACGGAATGCTGGCGCTGAACGGGAAGTTCGCCGTGCGCGAGGAGGCGGGCAACAGGTTCCTCGAGCTGCCGGGGACGCCGCTCGACACGTATGGCGTTCTCTTTGGCCCGGCCGGAAGGGAGGATGGCGCGGGGTCGCACAGTTCGGATCAGCCTGCCGAAATCGACAACCTGAGCGTGACCGCGCGGATTCATGGCACCAACACCGGACGGCGTTACCCGGCATTCGCGGTCGGGCTGGGAGGCGTGAGCGGCTATCGGCTGCAGGTGAGCCCAGGCAAGAGGAAACTCGAACTGTGTCGCGGCGATGCGGACCACGTCAGCGTGCCGTTCGAGTGGGCTCCGGGCGAGTGGCTCTGGCTGAAGCTCGAAGTGCGCAAGACAAATCCAACCGAATGGACAATCCGCGGCAAGGTCTGGAAAGAAGGCACAGCCCCTCCGTCGAGCTGGACGATCTCGCGGACGGACACCACGTCCCTCAAGCCGGGCCGCGCCAGCCTCTGGGGCTCGCCCTTCGCCGATACCCCGATCCGCTTCGATGACGTGTCGGTGGAACGGATACGCTAGCTGCACCCAAGGCTCTCGCCGCAATTGTTGCACTTGAAACAGGCCCCGGCGCGCACGGTGACATGCCCGCAATTCGGGCACAGGGGCGCGTCGGCCATGTTGACGAACGTGGCCGTTGTGGTCTGTGCGTACGCAATCGGACCTGGCGTCGGCGTCGAGGTGACGACATGGGCGATCTCCGATGGCTTGGCCAGGGATGCCGCCTCTTCATCATCGATCGGGAGGTAGGGGACGGGCCTGTTGACGCGCTTCTTGATTTCCTCGATGAGGCCGGGCATCGGCAGCTCCTGCTGGTTGCGGTCGGGCGAGGTCTCTTCCCGATAGCCCGGGATGAACTGGACGGCGAGCCAGCGGAAGATGTAGTCGGTGATCGAGCTGGCGAAGCGGATATCGGGGTTCTTGGTTATGCCGCTGGGCTCGAACCGCTGGTGGCTGAACTTCTTGACCAGCGTCGCGAGCGGCACGCCGTACTGCAGGGCGATGCTGGTGAGGGTGGCAATCGTGTCCATGAGGCCGCCGATGGTCGACCCTTCCTTGGCCATGGTGATGAACAGTTCCCCAGGCTGGTTGTTCTCGAACAACCCGACGTTGAGATAGCCCTCGTGTCCGGCGATGTTGAACTTGTGGTTCACCGCCATGCGCGTCTCGGGCAGCCGCCGCCGGGGCGGGCGCCGCAGCTCGGTCCGGAGTTTCTCCACCTCGGCTTCGAGTTCCTTGACCCGGGCCTCCCAGCCATCGGCTGGAGCTCCGGACGCGGTCTTGGCCTCGCCTTCGGCAGTCGTCTTCCTGGTGTTCAGCGGCTGACAGCGCTTCGAGCCGTCGCGGTAGATGGCGACGCATTTGAGGCCCATCTTCCAGGCCTGGACGTAGGCATCGCGGATCTCGGCCACGGTGGTTTCACACGGCATGTTGACCGTCTTGGAAATGGCGCCGCTGATGAAGGGCTGGGCGGCGGCCATCATGCTCAAATGCGCGAGGGCGAGAATGCTGCGCCCGCCGCGGTTGGGCTTGCACGCGCAGTCGAACACGCACAGGTGCTCGGGCTTGAGACCGCTGCGGACGACTCGCGGCCCCTGTTCTCCAGACGCCTCGACCGTCACGTCCTCGATCGTGTCGTACTGCTCGATGTGCGCGACGATCTTCTGAATCTCCTCCGGGCCGTACCCGAGCGAACGCAGGCCGCCGGGGACCGTGCGGTTGACGATCTTGAGCGTGCCGCCGCCGGCCAGCAGCTTGTACTTCACCAGCGCAATGTCCGGCTCGATCCCGGTCGTGTCGCAGTCCATGAGAAACGCGATTGTGCCCGTCGGCGCAAGAACGGTGACCTGAGCGTTGCGATAGCCCACCTCGCGGCCCCGCTCCAGGGCGCGGACCCAACAGGCGCGGGCAGACTCTTTCAGGTACCCGTACTTTTCGCTGGGATGAATGTCCTCGACCGCGGCGCGATGCTGCTCGATGACGCCGAGCATTGACTCGACGTTGTCGGGTGCGCTGGGCTTGGAGACGCCCGCGCAGCGGGCGTCGCGGTACCCGTCAAAGGCGCCCATGATGGCGGCGATCTCGGCGCTCTGCTCATACGCGTGGCCGGTCATGATCGCCGTGACGGCGCCCGCCAGCGCCCGCGCCTCGTCCGAGTCGTAGGGCAATCCCTCGTCCATGATGAGCGAGCCCAGGTTCGCGTAGCCGAGGCCGAGCGAGCGGAAGATGTGGGAGTTTTCGGCGATGGCCTTGGTGGGGTAGCTCGAATTGTCGACGAGGATTTCCTGCGCGATGATGAAAATGCGCACGGCGGCCTTGAAACGCTCGACGTCGAACGCGCCGTCCTCGCGCTTGAACTTGAGCAGGTTCAGCGAGGCGAGATTGCAGGCCGTGTTGTTGAGGAATACATACTCGCTGCACGGATTGGTCGAGTGGATCGGCTCGGTCCCCTTGCACGTGTGCCATTTCTGGATCGCGCCGTCATACTGGAGGCCGGGATCGCCGCAAATCCACGTGCCCCCGGCAATCTTGTCCAATAAGAGGCCCGCGTCCTTCTTCTCGAGCGGCTCGCCCGTCGTGACGGACCGCGTCCACCACTCCCGCCCCTCGATCGCCGCCCGCATGAACTCGTCGCTGACACGGACTGACAGATTCTCGTTCTGGTACATGACCGACGCGTAGGCGTTGCCATTGAACGAACCGTCGTAGCCTTGCTCGATCAGCGCCCAGGCCTTCCGCTCCTCCTTCTCCTTGGCTTCGATGAACTCCTCGATGTCCCCGTGCCAGTCCCGCAGCGTGTTCATCTTCGCCGCCCGACGGGTCTTGCCGCCCGACTTCACCACGTTGGCAACCTGGTCGTAAACCTTGAGGAACGACAGTGGCCCGCTCGGCCGCCCCCCCCCGCTCAGCTTCTCCTTGCTCGACCGGATGGGCGTCAGATCGGTCCCCGTCCCCGATCCGTATTTGAAAAGCATCGCCTCGCTGTAGGCCAGATGCATGATGCTCTCCATGTTGTCCTCGACGTTCTGAATGAAACAGGCGCTGCCCTGCGGATACTCGTACTGCGTCGCCGCGCGCTCGGCCTCGCCGCGCGTGCGATGGTAGTACCAGTTCCCGCGCGCGGATTCCTTGCCAACATGATACTGCTGGTACAAACCCACGTTGAACCAGACAGGCGAGTTGAAGGCGCCATACTGGTTCACACACAACCACGTCAATTCGTCGTAAAACACCTCCCCGTCCGCCGCGCTGAAATAACCGTCCTTCACACCCCAGTCGGCAATCGTCCGTGTCACCCGATGGATCAACTGCTTGACCGAATACTCGCGTTCCTCCGACTTCTGCGGATCGCCGTAAAAGTACTTCGAGCAGACCACCTTCGTGGCCAAAGGCGACCACGCCTTGGGCACCTCGACCCCCTCCTGGTTGAAGATCACCTTGCGCGTGTCATCCGTGATCTCCGCCGTCCGCTTCTCCCACTCGATTTGATCGAACGGCTTGACCTTCGGATCGCTGAAAAAACGCTCGATCCGCAGCCGCCTCGGCGCAACGCGCCTATCGGACACGAAACGTGACGGGGAGGGACGCGCGCTGCGCCGGCGCGCGGACGGCGAGGCCGGGGGCTTAACAAGTTCTTCGCGGGCGGCAATCATGGCTATTGGCTGGTTCGATTTGATCGGTGAAAGTCTACAACTCGGGCTGCGCCGGGACAACGCCCGACACCTTTCCCAAAGAGCAAAATTGCCCGCCAAACCAAGGGCTTTGCGATGCACAGGCAAAGCAAGAAACCCCATTTAGTTGGGCAAGCTGGGAGAAGCTAATACAATGGGTTGTGGTTGCAAGGAAAATCGATGGCTTTCGCAACTTTTCTGTTACATCCTCGATCCGAACGGGTTCCCGACCCGTTTACTCGTCAAGTCGAGACCACGGCTTCCCGAACGACTCAACGCCCAGGTTCTTGGTCGAGCGTGACAAGGGCCAAGGCGGCGAACGCGGTTGCCAGGTCGGACATCATCATTCGCTCCCAGGTGCCGCCGTGGGAGCTTCCGGGCTCGTAAACGCGGTTGAGGGAGGGCGCTTGCCAGCATTTCCAGCGATACCCGTCCACCAGGATCGCCTGCTGATTGCTCCTGAGCCATCGTGCCGCTCGTACGAGAGCCGCATCGGTGGGCGGCACGCGCGCCTCGAGCAGCGCGTAAATGATCAAACCCGTTGCATAGCCATCCGATTGCTCCAGCAGCGGCCAATCGAGCTTTTCGGAGGGCTCGAAGGGTGGACTGGTCTTGGACCACCGCCACGGTCCCAAACCATAGAGCGACCAACCTCCGTCCCGATTCTGTTTCCGCCGCAGTTCGGCGATCAGTTCTTCCTGCTCTGTCCAGGTGAGCAGGCCTGGCCAGCGCGCCGACGCCAACGACAGCCAGACCCGATTGTAGAGGTTTTGCTGGCGATGGTTTTGACGGAGATAACCACGCAGATTCCCCTCGCGGTATGCAGAATAGCCCTCGCTTGAGCCCGAAAGCGGAGGCACGGTGCCCACCGCGAGAGCCGCCAGGGCAGCCCCGTAAAACCGCGCTGCGGCAGATTCATCCGGCTCCTGCGCGAAATCCATCCAATCCCAGGCTCCGTCGGAGCGCTGTGTTTCCCAGAGCCGGCGAAAGGCCGCGCGTGTGGCATCGCTGGCTTGCTGTTTCTCCTCAGCGGCATCCCGTCGGGCCAGGATGAGCGCGTTCAAAACCTCCTCCGTCCCGTCGTGACCCGCGTTCTCGTGATCGGTTATGGAGCCACGATTCCAGCAGGTCTCGACTCGGCGGACGACGTTGTCGAGGAGCCGGGCCTCCTGCGAAGTTGGCTTGACGGTCTGCATCGCCTTGCGCAGGGCGGGACGAACCAACAAATAAGGGACCACCGTGTGGCATGAAACGCAGGCCAGCTTGCTTTCGCCGGTTTGGAGTTGTGTGGCGCGGTCGATCCAGAGATCGACTCGATCATCCAGGTAGGCGGCCGCTGCCGGCCGGTCCCAATCGACCTGGCCGGCGAGACTGCGGTCGGCGCTGACGGCGCCAAACGCGGCCAGGATGATAATCCCGTTGAAGACATTCATCGAGTGCTGGCTCCACCTTTAGACCGGCATGGCCGTTCCAGCAAGCCCGGACGTTTCGCACCGCTGCCCGCAATCGGGTGTCCGACTCCGCGAAGCTTTGTGTCGCCATCTGTACACTTCTCCATTGGCTGCACGTGATCTGCACGCCGCTCCTGACGTTCTTCGCGGTTCACCTCGCGCGCAGACCCTGAGAAACAGAACCTCCTGGATCGCCTGATTCGATCAGCCCTCCGGCGTTGGGCGACAGCGTTGTCGTACCGGGAGCGTCCGCGAACTCCTGGGAACTGCGCGACACCTTGATTTTCGCGTCAGCGCAGCCAGGCGTTGACCATCGCCGCGAGCAGGCCCCCGGCGAGCGGTCCGAGGACGGGGACCCATGCGTAATTCCAATCGCTGTCCCGCTTGCCTGGCACCGGCAACAGAGCGTGGGCAATGCGCGGGCCGAGATCGCGTGCCGGATTGATGGCATAGCCGGTCGTGCCGCCCAAGGACAAACCGATGCCGAACACGAGCAGGGCAACCGGAAGCGCGCCCAATGTGCCGAGGCCAACGGGAATCTCGGCCACGGCTCCGGCAGCCGACGGAATCTTCACCGTCGGATCGGTCATCAGAAACACCGGCAGGACCAGCAGGAATGTCCCGAGAGTCTCGCAGAAGAAGGCCTGAGGCAGGCGCCGAATATTCGGCGCGGTGCAAAAGGAGGCCAGCTTGAGGTCGGCGTTGTCCGTGGCTTTGAAGTGCTCGCGGTAGAACAGAAACACCAGATTCCCACCCAGCACGCCCCCCAGCATCTGAGCAAGGAGATAACCGGCCACCTGGCCACCCGCCAGCTTCCCGGCCGCGACCATCGCCACCGTGACGGCGGGATTGAGATGCCCGCCGCTAAACGGCGCGGAGCAGAACACGCCGACGAACACCGCGAGCCCCCAGCCCGCCGCGATCACAATCCAGCCGCCGCCGCTTCCCTTGGTGCGATTGAGCACGACGTTGGCGACGACGCCGTTGCCGAAGATGACCAGAATAGCCGTTCCGATAAACTCCGCGAGATAAGGGCTCATGTGTTGACATCTCTCATCGAGTGCTCTTCCCAATCCAGGGCGCGCCGCAGCGCCTTGGTCCAACGGTCGCGTCGGTGCGCCGCCTCGTCGGCGCTCATCCGCGGTTCGAATACCCGGTCGATCTGCCAGGCGCGTTCGACTTCCGCACGGTCTTTCCAGAAACCGACGGCAAGGCCGGCGAGGTACGCGGCGCCCAGGGCGGTGGTCTCGATCACTTTGGGCCGCGCCACCCGCGCGCGCAGGATGTCTGACTGGAACTGCATCAGCAGGTCGTTGGCGCATGCCCCACCGTCGGCCCGCAACTCATGGATCGGGACGCCGGAGTCCTGGCGCATGACATCGAGGACATCGGCGACCTGGAAGGCAATGCTTTCGAGCGCCGCGCGCGCAAGGTGCCCGGCGGTCGTGCCGCGTGTCAGGCCCGTGATCGTGCCGCGCGCGTATTGGTCCCAGTGGGGCGCGCCCAGGCCGGCGAACGCCGGGACCAGGTACACATCGCCGCAGTCCGGCACGGTCGCGGCAAGCCGCTCGATCTCGGCCGAGGACTTGATCAGGCCCAGTCCATCGCGCAGCCATTGCACCACGGCGCCCCCGATGAAGACACTGCCTTCGAGGGCGAAATCGGTCCGGCCGCCCGCCTGCCAGGCCACCGTGCTGACGAGCCGATGTCGCGAGGCGACGGGTTTTGTGCCGACGTTCATGAGCATGAAACAACCGGTGCCGTAGGTGTTCTTGGCCTGGCCGCTCTCGAAGCAGTTCTGGCCGAAGAGCGCCGCTTGCTGGTCGCCCGCGATGCCGGCGATCGGGATGGGGGCCCCGAACACGCCATCCGCGGTCTCGCCGTACACTTCGCTCGAAGACCGGACGTGGGGCAGCACCTCGCGCGGCACTCCCAGGATGCCAAGCAATTCGTCGTCCCAGTCGCCTGTATCGAGGTTGTAGAGCATTGTCCGCGACGCGTTGCTCGGGTCGGTCAGGTGAAGCGCGCCGTTGGTCATACGCCACAACAACCAGGTGTCGATCGTTCCAAACGCCAGATCGCCCCGGGCCGCGCGCTCTCGGGCGCCGGGGACCCGATCGAGTATCCAGCGCAGTTTGCTCCCCGAGAAATAGGCGTCGATGACCAGCCCGGCCTTTGCCTGGATGACCGTCTCGTGGCCCGCACGCTTGAGGTCGTCGCAGAATCGGGCCGTGCGCCGGTCCTGCCACACGATCGCAGGGTGAACAGGCTCGCCCGTCCGGCGATCCCAGACGACCGTCGTCTCACGCTGATTGGTGATGCCGATGGCAGCGATGTCGCCGGCCTCTAGCCCCGCCTGGGCGAGGGCCTCGCGCGCGGTCGCGAGCTGCGATTCCCAAATCTCCCGCGGGTCGTGCTCGACCCATCCGGCTTGCGGGTAAGACTGTTTGAACTCTTTCTGGGCAAGGCCGCGTGGGCTTCCGTCGTGGTCGAAAACAATCGCGCGCGAACTGGTGGTGCCCTGATCGAGGGCGAGAATGGCTTTCATGGTCAATTTGGCGAGAGCGTGACACGGGTCTGGCCCCGGAACGAGGCGTCCGCGTCGGGCGGGCTCCGTCCGATGGCCGACAACTCACCGAGGCGTGCCGCCTTGACCAGGCCTTGCACCAGGCCGCGCGCCAGTGCGTCGCGGTCCTCGACCGGATCGATCGAGCCGGCGATTTCGAGGTTGATCGGCGCATACGCGGTGCGAAACGGTGTCTTGCGTGTCAGATCGGCAAAACCGACGTGGCCGTTGGTCACGACGAGACTGTGAATGAGAATCCGGGGTGGGCCAGGCGAATCCATCGTAGTTCTGGCGCGGTGTTACCTGTCCGTTTGCTGCCTCGAGAGACCAGAAATCCGACCGATAATCGACTTGGCCGTATTGTCGTTCGAGCTTCTTGGCTTCCGCTTCGATCTGCGTCTTGACCAAATCGACTGCAATGCCGACGAGCGCGCCGGCCGCCTCGGATGGGAGCCCACGGGCTCTCCTGTCGCTCCGATGCAACTGCAACACCACTTCGCCAATGATGTGGTTCTAGCTTCTGTGGGCGATGCAGCCGGTGTGGCTTCCTGCTGCGAGACTCGCGACGAGTGCGATTGAACCCTTCCTGCTGACTGCTCTTTTCATGACGTGACAGTCCTTTCATGTTGAGCTCAGCCTTCGGTTGCCGTGGATTGCCGCCAAGATAGCCGGCTATTCTACTCCTCAAAGAAGGGGAATAAGGTCTTCAGTTCCGCCTTGCCCGGCCGCCGGCCATACTCGCAGATCTCGAAGGCTTCCAAGTACTGGATTCGCTCCGCGCCCGCGCCGTACCAGTCGGCCAGTTGGCTTCGGAACCGCTCCGTCAACCGCTTCTGTCGGTTTCGAAAAGACTCGCGCACTTGCGCCGTCCGCTCGGCCTGCTTCGCAGGGTCCAACGGCATCAGGTCGGGACCTCCATTGGCTCCCCCTTCCTGGAACTGCGACACGAGCTGTGCGAGCGCATCGAGCTTTTTCTCGATGACCTTGTCGATGGCCACGACGATGTCCGCGGTGAACGGATTGGGCTTCTGGAATGAATCGGGGAAATAGAGGAACACCGGGTTCCTGACAAGGTGGGGTGTGTCCGGACAGAAGAACGGCACGGTCACCATATAGGCCGCGTCCTGGACCAGGACACCCGTGTAACGGTGGTCCGGGTGGTAGTCGTTTGGACGGGGGCCGATCACGATGTCGGCTTTCCAGTCGCGGATCAGTCGCACGATCAGGCGGCGGTTCTCGAGAGTGGGCAGCAGTTCGCCGTCATGGATGTCGAGCACCTGTGCCGTGACGCCCAGGATCTTGGCGGCGGCCTCGACTTCCGCCGTGCGTCGCCGTGCCAGCGGAGCCCCGGCGTCTCGCCAATGGCCTATATCGCCGTTGGTTACGGAGACGAGCTTGACCTGATGCCCCTGAGCCGCCCAACGCGCCGCAACACCTCCGGCCTGAATCTCGCAGTCGTCCGGGTGCGCCCCGAAACAGATGATGCGCAGCGGCGCCCCGTGCGCGTTCATCGGGAACGCGAGCAGCAAGCTGGCGGACACTGACGCGAGCGTGGGAATCAGACTCGATACGAGAAAGGCCTTGGGGTTCATGGCAGTTTCCATATTGATGCGTGTTGGCAAACATGGGTTGTGCCTGAATCGGGGGCAAGCCCAATTCTGATCCGATCGCAACCCGCAACGCGGCGCATCCACGGGTTGTCGGCGGAAATGGCCCGAATCGCGGAGCCCGGTCCTCCAACCCAGTGCAGGGCGCACGTCGGAGGATACGTGGCGCCCCGCTCATCGCCTTGGGTGTCTGACGATGACTGGAATTCACCACGAAGACCCGAAGAACACGAAGGAGCCGCGATGAGCGGACCCAATGCTGGTTCTATCGAGAGTAGCCGAGACGGGTGTCCTGACCTCGGTGCTCGCCTTCCTGCTCCGAGTGGTGAGCTTGGCGAGGGGGATCAGGGCGGTTCTGAGCTGGGATGGGGTGATTGAGGAAGAGGGACTTAACGAATTTGCGGGACAATCCTCCGCCCATCTGTTTTGCTGGGCCGGATGACAAAGAAGAGCTTGGTACTAACGGACCCCGCAGAGGCAGCGGTGGTCAATGAAATCGTGGTGCGCCTGGTTGGTCCGGAGGAGGTCTGGG
>Ga0209718_1000234_pt1 | contig 79277 bp, 61 predicted proteins | sample AD_JPNAS1_MetaG_FD_184420 | JGI IMG/M metagenome (GOLD analysis project Ga0209718, IMG submission 184420) | Active sludge microbial communities of municipal wastewater-treating anaerobic digesters from Japan - AD_JPNAS1_MetaG (SPAdes) (version 2) | ecosystem: Engineered > Bioreactor > Anaerobic...
ATATAATTTTATTATGATTAAGCGCGCCGCCGGAAATAGCGGAAATAAATCAAATTCGAAGAAAAATTAGGAAATATAATAAATTTTGCATAAATAGCGTCTTTTTTCCGCTTTTTTTGCCATATAATATCTCCTATGCGCTTATTATTTGGCTAAATACGCAAAGTTATTTATAGTCTCGAAATAACAATTATTAGTTTTTTTTAAATTTTCACTTGATATCTTCACAAACATATTTTAAGATAACGCAAGTTATCTTTTTAAAGCCAAAAATTTAAATATAATTTGGTTTTATTAATAATTATCCGAATATTGCTTTAAGCCATTCCCAAAATTGCTTTAATGCATTCTTAATTTTTACATAAATGTCATAAAGCACATTTGACAACCATTTTGCTAAAGCATCCAGCGAGCTGACAATAATCCCTCTAGCCACATCATCCATAACCTCAAGTTTGTCAATAACTTTTTGTTTTTCATTCTCACTTAACGCCATGCTTATACCTCCAAATAAAATCATTATATAAATAAACTACAAAGCCAATCCCAAAAACTCTGTAGAACATCTTTAACTTTACAATATATATTATAAAGCGTATTTCTTAACCATTCTTCAAATGATTTTTTTGAAGATGTAACACTATCTCTTTTTCCTTTATCAAGCTTATTTAGCATATTAAGAACTTTTCTTTTATCTGATTCTGACATTGGCATATTAGTTTTATCCAAATAAACTTATTTAAATATATTACAAATTGTTTCCCACAAAGATTTTAATGCATCTTTAATTTTACAATAAATATTATAAAGCGCATTACTCAACCATTTAACAAAAGAATCAAAAGATGAAATTGCTTTTTCCCTACTTGAATCATCAAGCTTATCAAGCATTTTAATAACTTTTGACTTTTCTTCATCTGTCATTGGCATAGCATTTCTCCGCAATATTTTATTATAAATAATATTAATAAAATATTATTATCTCTCTGGTACTGGCGATAATTTTAACCACTCTATAATTTTTTCAATCATTTCTTGATCATCTGCAATATCTCTTGTATCAGCTTGTAAAACCATAAATATTAAATCACATTTCGGTATTATTTCTTTATATATTTTATCATATTCTTTATCCTCTTCAATGCTTCTACCATAACCAGGTAAGTCAACAATTGTTATAACCCCACCTGATGATAAAGTAAATTCTTTCATTTGAGCAGAAGTAGTCCCAACAATAGTATGACTTGTTTTAAATTGAGCATTAAATAAACTATTAATAGTTGTAGTTTTTCCAACACCCGATTTTCCTAAAATTGCAATTTTTGGAGGTAATTTTTTTTCTTTATCAAATGTATCAAGAAATAAATTTATCTCTTCATCAGATAAAAACTTTTTTATTCCATTAATCAATGTTTCTTTTGTCGCATTAATTTTGTCATTTTTGTTTTCACGTTTTTTTCTTTCTTCTTCAACAAATTTTTTTACTTCTGGATCAGCTAAATCAAAAGGATCTGCAGGATTTATATTGTCAAGCTTAAAACCAGCATATGCATTACTTATGATCTTAACTAAAAGCTGGTATAATCTGTATCTTTTTAATGCAGAATAATATTCAATATTATTTTCAGATATTTTTGTTAATTTTATTAACTTATTTATAATATCTTCTGATCTTTTTTGAATATCCTCTTCCCCTTTTTCCGTTGGCATATTTAGCCTATTATCCCAACCATTTGGAGAAATTTTATCAACCTGATTTAAACCAATAACAAATCTTATTGATGACGTTGCTTTGTTTTTAAATAACGAACTAAACATTTTTTTTATCTCCTTTAAATATTGTATTTTTTAAATTGTCAAGCCCCCAATTATGTAAAGCGCTATAAGCAATAATATTTTTTTTTTCAAATTTAATTCTTTTATCTATCGTTTTGTTAAATAAATAATAGATATCATTAATTTTCTCATTTACTCTGCTTTTTTGTTCACTAGAAAATATCTTATTTTCAATATCAATAGTTTCATCACTATCACATCCAAGATATTCAATTTTGTTTATCGCAATAATAAAATATAATGATTTGTGAAATAAATGCAACAATTTATTTAAAAATATTTCGTCTCTCTTATATGCTCTTGTATCAGATTGAGTTATCCAAACTAAAACATTAGATTTTGGAATCCACTTTTTATAATATTTCATATACTTTTCGTCTTCACTAATACTTTCACCAATTCCTGGCAAATCAACAACATTTACTTTTTTATAATTTAATCCTGAAAAATGAAAAGAATTTATAGAAGTCTTCTTTGGTTTTTTAGTACAAGACGTTGTATCATTAACTTTGTTGTTTAGATTAAATAACATATTTAAAGTAGTACTTTTACCAACTCCGGTTTTTCCAAAAAAAGTTACTGTAATTTCATTAATTTCACTCATACAATCCTCTAAATAAATTATTCAAAATTATAAATCGCTCGCAAGGATGCGAGTGAAACAGATTGTCTTCAATTCTTGCGGGTAATTTTGATTCGCTACGATATATCTGAGCCTCGAAGCGCTTATTCCTTATTAATTTATAATAAGGAACCAAAAACATATCAAATTTTTTAAAAAAATATATTCTTATTAGAAGATAGATAGATAGATAGATAGATAGATAGATAGATAGATAGATAGATAGATAGATAGATAGATAGATAGATAGATAGCGATTTTTCTATCATAATGATCCCTTTTTTATCGTTGTTAAAAATAGTTATAGTTAATATTATATCAATTGTCAAGAATATTTTTTTATTTTAAAAAATTTGTTAATTTTTAAAATATTCCTACAAATATATTTATCCTAAATATAACTCTCTTCATAGGAACTATATGTTCCTTGCCGTAAATTTTTATAAATTTATTGAATAATTTTTTTTTATTGATATAATTTTATTATGGGACGATACGCGATTGAAATATTTTATAGCGAGGAAGACGAGGGATTTATAGCGCTAGCTCCCGAATTGGATAATTGCTCCGCATTTGGGAAATCCGAAGAAGAGGCGCTAAAAGAGATTAAGATTGCGATAAATTTATGGTTGGAAACCGCTAAGAAAGAAGGTATAAAAATTCCAACCCCAAAGGGATCTTTGATTTTCGTTTAATTTCCCGAGTATATCCAAGCAAGGAAGTTTTATGAGTAATTTATCCAGAATATTTTTCATAGACAAGCGGATAAGGCGGTACGGCTCTCTTGTCCTCAAAGAGATTACCGACGAGTTTGAGATTTCCGACAGGATGGCGAGGAAGGATATCGAGTTTATGAGATATACTCTCGACGCTCCGATCGTTTATTCCAAAGAGAAAAAACATTATTATTACGACAAGCCGTTTGATTTCTTAAACTTTGCCGACGAGAAGACGCTCTTATCGTATATATTAATAAAGAATATTCTCAAAAACGGCTATTATATCCCGTTTGTTACCGAAGACATCATTAAAACGATTGAGAAAAACATAAACCGCAAATATCGAGCCGTTTCCGAGAATATCTCGTATAAACTATCGCATTTTGAGAATTTCAACCTGGAGATATTTTCGGCGCTTGTCAACTCGTTTGTCGATCAAAAATGTTGCCGTATCAGATACGAAAATCTCGACGGCGCCGCGTCCGATAGAAATATCGAGCCGCTCTACTTTCAAAACTATACCGGCGCTTGGTTTGTTATCGCTTTTTGCCGCAACAAACGCGATTTGAGGATATTTAAACTGGCCAGAATTATCGAAGTTGCGAATCTTGATGCCCCTTATACGACCGCCTATAAAAAAGAGGAGATCGAATCCATTTTAAACGCCGGATTTGGCATATATTTTGGCAAGGATAAGGAGATAATCGAGGTAAAAATAAGATTTTACGGAAGAGCGGAAAGAATCTTAAGGAACCAGACGTTATGCGACGAACAGACGATAATCGACGGTATTGACGATAAAAGAGGAAAATACATCGAAATTACGCTCCCTGTTACCGATTTTGAAGAGATAATGACGATAGTCCTAAAATACGGCGAGGAAAGCGAAGTCATATCCCCCGAAACATTCAAACAAAAGTGGAAAGACAAAATCAGAAAAATGTATACTTTCTACGTCGAAGATAGCGTTAAATAATTTACCGATTAAAATATTTTACAAACAGACGTTTATAAACTATAATCTTTTCCGGAGCGTAGAATATCTATGAGAAAATTTGAAATCGCGTCGGAGTTTGGCCCGTCGGGCGATCAGGAAAACGCTATCAAGTTGTTGTCTGAAAATTTGGCAAGCGGTATGAAAGGTCAAACTCTGTTGGGGGTTACCGGCTCCGGTAAAACGTTTACCATAGCCAAGGTTATAGAAAAAATTCAAAAACCGACGCTGGTTTTGTCCCACAACAAGACTTTGGCGGCGCAGTTATATAGAGAGTTCAAAGATTTTTTCCCGAATAACGCGGTAGAGTATTTCGTCAGTTATTACGACTACTACCAACCGGAGGCGTACGTCGCGTCGAGAGACCTGTATATCGAGAAAGACGCCGATATAAACGAGGAGATCGATATGATGCGGCTTGCGGCGACTAGCGCTCTAATGTCCCGCGACGACGTTATTATTGTCGCGACGGTATCGTGCATTTACGGGCTTGGTAATCCAGAAGATTACAAAAAATTAAGCGTAAAGATTCGCAAAGACGGCCGCCTCGACAGGGACGATCTTATTCGACGTTTGGTAGGCATTCAATACGACAGGGAGGACGCCGCGCTTGAAAGGGGGAAGTTTAGAGTACGCGGCGACCTTGTCGATATCTATCCGGCGTACGCAAAGAGCGGTTTTCGAATCGGATTTTTTGGGGATACCGTCGAAGGGATATATGCGCTAGATATACTGAACAATAAGGTTATTGAAGAACTGGACAAGATCACGATATTTCCGGCAAAGCACTTTGTAACGACGAGAGATACGGTGTTGCGAACTATTCCTTTTATAAAAGAGGAGCTGGACGAAAGGGTCAAATTTTTTACGAGCCAAAATAAAGAACTTGAAGCGCGAAGAATTCAAGCCAAAACGGAATACGATATGGATATGCTTCTCGAAGTGGGATACTGCAAAGGGATTGAAAATTATTCAAGATTTTTTGCTCAAAGAAAGAGAGGGGAACGCCCTTCGACTCTTATAGACTTTTTTCCCGAAGGATTTTTAACGGTTATCGACGAATCTCACGCAACGATACCTCAGATCGGCGGGATGTACGAGGGGGATAAAGCGCGGAAAACCAGTCTGGTCGATTACGGTTTTCGTTTACCTTCGGCGTTGGACAACAGACCTCTATACTTTAAAGAATTTGAGAGTATGATCGGGCAGGTAATTTTTGTGTCGGCGACGCCGAGAGAATACGAACATATCAATTCGCAGGCGATCGTGGAGCAGATAATCCGGCCGACGGGATTAGTAGATCCCTCTATCGACGTTCGACCGACCGAAGGGCAGATGGACGATCTCTTTGAAGAGATAAACGCCGTCGTTTCTCGAAATGAAAGAATTCTCATAACAACGCTAACCAAGCGTATGGCGGAAGACCTTACCGACTTTCTGATGGAAAAGGGGGTAAAGACGCGTTACCTTCACAGCGAGATCGAAACTATCGAACGGGTTGAAATACTTCAAGGGCTTAGAGCCGGCGAGTTTGACGTTCTTGTGGGGATCAACCTTTTACGGGAGGGGCTGGATCTACCCGAAGTGTCGCTCGTCGCCATATTGGACGCCGATAAGATCGGTTTTTTACGTTCGGCGACGTCGCTTATTCAGACTATCGGGCGGGCGGCGAGAAACGCTAACGGCAAAGTTATAATGTACGCCGATAAAATGTCGATTGCGATGAAAGAGGCGATTGAAGAAACTAACAGAAGAAGAGAAATTCAGATTGATTATAATACAAAAAATGGTATAACCCCTGCGACGATCGTGAAAAAAGTCGAATCTATACTCGATAGAAAAAAAGCCCTCGAAGTTAAGGAAGAGCAAGGCGAAATCGAGGATTTACAGAAGCGGTATAATTTTTTTAACAAAAACGACAGAACTCAATACGTCAAGATTTTAGAAAAAAATATGCTCGAAGCCGCTAAAAATCTTGAGTTTGAAAAAGCGGCGGTATTGAGAGACGAGATATTAAGAGTACAAAAGGAGTTTGGCAAATAATATGAATCAGGAACAAGTAAAAGAGAAACTTTTGATCTTAGTCGACGGAAAAGACGATTTTACTCTGCTTTTTTCCGGGAAAAAAAGTAAAAAAGTAAACGGGCTTTATCATCCCGAAAAAAAAGAGATAATACTGCATAACAAAAATTTTTCAAACGACAACTCGATGATGTATACGGCGATTCACGAACTCGCCCATCACGTTCACTGCTCGCGCTCGATAGGATACGCTCAGTCTAGAGCTCATACCATAGAATTTAAAACTATTTTCCACAATTTGCTGGACCTTGCCGAAAAAAAAGGAATTTATACCAACGAGATTTTTAGCAACAAAGAATTTACCGAACTGACCGATAAAATAAAAAACGACTATATATTAAAAAACGGCGAACTTATGAAACAATTCGGCAAACTTCTGCTCGACGCGCATATGCTCTGCGAAAAGTATGCTGTAAGATTTGAAGATTACGTAGAGAGAGTCCTGCTCATGCAGAATTCGGCGGCAAGGTCTGTTATGAAACTCGCCTCGCTAAATATAAATCCCGAAATCGGCTTTGAGAATATGAAAATAGTATCGCGCATCGCAGACGAAGAGGTCAGAAAAGAGGTCGAGGCGGCGTTTATCGAAGGCTCGACTCCCGAAGTAATCAAAACTCAATATCTTGAGAAACCCAAGCCCGACGATTTGGTGGAGCGTTTGCTTCTAGAGAAAGAACAGGTTGAAAAAAGGATCGAGTCGTTAAGAAAAAAACTAAAAATAATTGAAGATAAAATTAATAAAATCGACGGCGACGCCTAAATTTTTTATCCCGTCAGTTTTTTAGGGAATAAAAAATATTTGTTCCATATGCGTCGATTTCTTCATCGAGGAGCGGCGCGTATCATATGTGTCAATTTTCCCGCCCCAAAAAACTGACGGATTACCTAAATTTTTTAAAATTTTGTTGACTAATACTCTAATCAATACTACAATCGGTAAATAATTAAATATTTTATGGAGGGCTTTATGGCGGGAAAATTTGAGATTTATAAAGATAAGAGAGGGGAGTTCAGATATAGATTGAAAGCTAGAAACGGTCAAATCATTCTAACCGGCGAATCTTACAAGGCGATAGCGGGATGCAGAAACGGCGTTGAATCTGTAAAAAAGAATTCTCAGGACGATAAGAGATTTGAGACTTCAAGAGATAAAAACAATCAATTCAGATTTGTTTTAAAAGCGGCTAATGGAGAGATTATAGGACAAAGCGAATCTTATACATCCTCTAGCGGATGTAAAAACGGCATCGCTTCGGTAAAGAAAAACGCCCCCGAAGCTCGGGTCGTCGAGTTAGACAAATAACGTCTATATCTCGCTAACGTTTTTCTAAAATATTTTACTTTTTCGCTATCTCCCACTTTTGATTGTCGTTGTTAGTTTGCGGGTAGAGGATAATTTTCTCTCCGGAGTTTTTACTGGATTGAGGAACGTCGAGATAGTTGTTAGACGCGGAAGAGACTATGAAATAAAACCCGCCGCCGGATTTTCTAAGAATCCACTTTTGATTTGATCCGTTATTATCCTGATTTTGTACCAGATAAGTAACGCCGTTTTCGTTTAGAATATCCAAACATTTTTGGCTGTATTTATTTTTTATTTTATAAAGCCCTTTGCTGACGTAAACAAATTTCCAGAGTTGATTGGCGCTTCCCGTAGCGTCGTACTGAATGATCTTTACGTTATCGCCCGACGCGCTTCCCGGAACGTCGAGGCGCTTTCCGCTATTCTTATTAATTATTTGATAGTATCTGTTTTCGTTTATGGAATACACGCGAAATCTTATGTCGAATGTTATCCAACAAAAAACGACCGCTACCGGCAGTATAAAAAGAATAGAGATAATCTTGTTTTTATTTTGCAAAATAAAATCTTTAAAATTCATAAAATATTCCGCCTATTTAAAAATAATTAATATTATCGACGCTACGCCGCAAGCTAATCCGAGTAGTTGACGAGGAGAGATTGTTTCTCCTATAATCCAGCCGAATATAAACACCGCTAACATTACCGATACGGTCATTACGGGGCTTGCCACGCTTACCGGAAAATATTTGAAAATTATGGTATATAAAATAAACGACAAACCATAACTGCACAGACTCAAAAAGATGAATAAAAACCACATAGGGGTTTTTAAAGGATAATTCGACGCAAATTTTAGTAAAATCTGAGCCATCGCCGAAGGGATAATTCCGGCAATTAATAGTACGTATTTAATCAATAGATTTCTCCTCCACAATATAGCTGGGACGCCCCTTTATTTCGATAAAGAGCTTTCCGATATATTCGCCTATGATGCCCAACATTATGAGCTGTATGCCTCCCAAAAAAAAGATGCCTACCATAATAGACGTCCAGCCCGAAATAGTTTTGTTAGTAAATATCTTAATAATAATCGAGTATAATCCATAAGCAAATGACAATATTGATATGATTATCCCTAAAACTGTAGAAATATGCAAAGGAACGACGCTAAACGACGTTATTCCGTTGAGAGCGAAGGCAAACATCTTTTTAAGAGTGTATTTGGATTCGCCGTAAAGTCTATCCGCCGGTTTATATCTTATACCAAGTTGTTTAAATCCCATCCAACTGATAATCCCTCTATAAAAAATCGAACGCTCTCTGAACAATTTTAACGCGTCGACAACTTTTCTATCAAGCAGTCTAAAATCCGCCGCGCCTTTTTCTATTTGCAGATTTGCGAGTTTATTTATAATACCGTAAAACATCGAAGCGGATTTTCTTTTAAAAAAGGAGAGTTTTTTACTGTCTTCTCTTATGGTGTAAACTATGTCCCAACCTTCGAGCCACTTGTCGATAAGATCGGGGATGATCTCCGGCGGATGCTGCATGTCGGCGTCCATCGATACTATACAATCCCCTTTTGCCGCATCTAAACCGGCTCGAAGCGCGTTTTGATGACCAAAATTCCTCGAAAACGAGACGTAATGTATTTTGTCGTTTGATTCTCTCGTTTTTTTAATATTATCAAGCGTTTTGTCGGAGCTTCCGTCGTTCACAAAAATAATTTCGTAATCCGGGTATTTCTCCAAAATACCGGACAGACTCTGAGCCAAAACCGGAATATTCTGTTCTTCATTATACGACGGAATAACGACGGATACTTTAAAATTTTCCATTGAAATAAACCTTTATTCTATATAATTACGTTAAGTTTTAACATATTTAGTTCTAGTAATCAAATAAAATTAATTATAATTCGCGCCCGTCGGTTTATCGGGAGGAAATTGACACATATGGAACGCATACGTTTCTAGATGAAAAAACGCCGCATACGCGTCAAAGCTCCGCAAGAATCTAAATTGACACATATGAAACAGATATTTTTAATTAGCAAAATATTTGTCATTTTCTAAAAATTTATCCAAATTTTTGTAAAGAGTTTTCTACTTTTAGTTGTTATATATATTAAAGAAAAGGAGAATATTTTATGAAAAACAAAAAGCATCTATTTCATTTTATAGTATCCGAATCTATGAATAACAACGTCATAGATTTTCTACTAAAAGAGTTCAAAATTAATACGTTCAGCAAACTATTTGAAACTATGTTTCGCCTCGTTAACAAAAAAATCCCAAAAATGAAAAGGATAATCGGAAATCATCGCTCCGAATACGCCGTTATAGACAATACCGACGATAAAAGGTTAGATAAATACCTTAGAATCAGCGAATCGGACTATATGCAAATTAAAAGGTGGCATTATTTTTATAACGAATTTGGTATGGCTTCGACGGTTCGCGATATTATCCTGTTTTTCTATAACGGCGTCGTGAAGTACGGATTGGAAGAATTCCTTAAGATTGTTGGTAAGGAATTAAGGATTGATAAATTGAAAAACGACTTTTTGGATAAAATGACACAACTGTTAAATATCGCCGCTCGAAAACGGCTATTATACGAGCTCATAATCGAAAATTATCCCAAATACGTCTGCTCTACGTAAAATTATTCTTTTATTACGCCAAAAAACCGATGGGAAATCGATTTTTCTACTATACTATTTACGATTACCAAAAAATATGATATATTAGGCGAAATTAAATTTTCAGGAGACGTAAATTGCCGGAATATAGATTAACAAGAGCTCTTTTGAGCGTTTACGATAAGGAAGGGATCGTCGAACTCGCTAAAGTTTTATCGGAAGCCGACGTTGAAATAATTTCAACGGGCGGAACTTACAATCTTTTGTATGAAAACAGTATTAAATGTATAAAGATAGAGGATTTTACCAATCAAAAAGAGATATTTGGAGGCAGAGTTAAAACTCTTCATACAAAAATTCACTCCGGAATACTTAGCAAAAGGGATAGAGAGTCGGAAGAACTGGACGTCGATCTCATAGATCTTATAGTAGTTAATCTATACCCGTTTGAAGATATGATCAAAAATAACGTCAAGGACATGTCCAAACTTATCGAGATGATCGATATAGGCGGACCGACGATGCTTCGAGCGGGAGCGAAAAATTACAAACACGTTACCGTCGTTCCTTCGTCAAAATATTATCCCGAGCTTATAGAAAAAATAAAAAATAACGGGATTGACGAAAATTTCCGTTTAAAAATGGCTATCGAGACTTTCAAAACTACGTCGTATTACGACTCCGTTATCTCTAAGACTTTGTACAGTATAGAGACGAACGGCGAGCTTCTCGAAGATACCGGCGCTCAAAGTCTATCAATCCCGATAGAAAAAGTTCTAGACCTCAGATACGGCGAGAATCCTCATCAGAAAGCGTCTTATAACTCGGTCCCAACTTTTGCCGATAAGAATATATCGGATTTCTTTATAAACGGAAAAATTCACGGTAAGGAGTTAAGTTATAATAATATAGGCGATATATCCGCGGCTATAAGAATATTATCGGATCTGGACGCGAACTCCTGCGTAGTAATCAAACACTCCAATCCATGCGGAGCGGCTTCTCGAAACAGTACTTACGACTCTTTTATGGCGGCTTACGAAGGGGACAAAGTCTCGATTTTCGGCGGAATCGTCGGTTTCAAAGGGGTTGTCGAAAAACAGAGCGCAGGAGTTCTTTCGGAGATATTTTTAGAAATAATCGTCGCCGAAAGTTTTACTACCGAAGCCAAAGAAATTCTTATGAAAAAGAAAAATATCCGCTTGATGGAATACGATAAATGGAAAGATATTATTTTTGAAGATAGCGGTTTATTTGAGATCAAAAAAGCCCTCGGCGGCGTTCTTATTCAAGAGAGAGACGCGAGCGCTCCAAAAAACGAGCAATATAAAGTCGTTACAAAGCTCGCTCCAAATAGCGAGGATATTGAAGATCTGAAATTTGCTCAAGCGCTTGTAAAACATGTCAAATCTAACGCTATCGTCGTCGTTAAAGATAAAATGTTATTGGGAGTCGGCGCCGGACAGATGAACAGGGTTACTTCGGCTAAAATTGCTCTCGATTGGGCGGGCGATAGATCGAAAGGCGCCGTCGTGGGATCGGACGCATTCTTCCCAATGGACGACACGGTAAGACTAGCCGCCGAGAGAGGAATCAAGTCGATCGTTCAACCGGGGGGGTCTATCAAAGACGAAGACTCGATAAAGGCGTGCGACGAACTCGGGATATCGATGATATTTACCGGAACAAGACACTTTTTACATTAAAATAAACGAAACCGGATTACGAAGAGGAAAACATTTCATTATATTGGTTTATCCCCTTATGTTGATTAAGCTTTCGTTGTAACAGTCTGTCGAGTTTATCGTCGGAGAGGTAGTTCAACCACATTCTGGTAAACGTCGAAGAGTAGTTGTACCAATTTTCTTTTATCTGAATTTTTTCTTCTTCAGTCAACGCTCTATTCCTCTTGTTCATAAATATTTGAAAATCTTCATTTATAAAAATAGATTCCAGTAAGTTGATCTTATCTAATTTGTTTTGCATAATAATAACCTCCAAAAGTTATTTAATACTTAAATAGCAAGTTACGCGCCATAATTAAATTTATTCGCAATTATCTTAAATAATTGGTATTAACAAGAATATCAGCTATATAGACAAGATATATTGACTATTAAAGCAATATTAATTACATTATAAGGTCGACTAATAATAAAAAAACTTTACTATCGGTAACATATTCAACAAAAATGTATTATTTTTTATACATTTTTATATTATTTTTATTAAAAAAAGAACCGAGTTTTTGTCCCGGTTCTTTTTTTGTATAAACAAATATTACTGCTTAGCAAAAACTGTAACCGCCGTTCCTTCGCATATAGCGCTTGTCGTTACGACTTCGTTTTTCGCTCCGTTTATATCGAATACTTTCTTCCACGTTCCGGAAGGCAACGTATAAGTATAGTTATCCCCGGAATTGAAAACTACGATTAACTCGTATCCGTCGCCGACGTTGTTGTTTTCGTCTATTAAGGAGACGTAAACATTGTAAGGCAAAGAAGCGTTGGTTACGACGCCTATGCCTGCCGGAGCGGATGACATTTCGGTTCTCATTCTGCTATTAATGTCGTCCCACGAAGTCAATCTAAAGCCGGGATGCGCTTTTCTTAACGCTATCAGCTCTTTATGATAATTAAATATTGCGGCGTTTGTTACTTTCCAATCCCATCTGTATTTATTATAGTCGTCGGGAGCGTTGTAACTGTTGTGAGCGTAAGTCCAAACGCCGTTTACGACTTTGGTTCTAAGCATCTCGTCGCCGCCGTGTATAAACGGTATTCCTTGCGAAGTCAAAATCATTGCGTTTCCGAATTTTAACACCCGTCGACCGTAAGCGTTATCTTCTCCGCAATGTTTGATCTTATCCCATAGGCAGTAGTTATCGTGAGCCGATATGTAGTTTATCGACTGTTCGGGGTCGTACGCAAACATCGAGTCCCAATCGTTAGCCAAAGGATTGGTCGATTTGACCGCCATAATAGAGCCCCTCATACCGACGGCGATCGCTCCCGTCCACGAGGTAGTTCCGTTAAACATATAACCGCGGGTCGTACCGTCGTTATTCCCTTTGATATCCTCTCTGTATTTTCCGTTGAATACCCCTACTCTGCCCGACGCCGTCGCGGGGCATTTGCCCATACGCATTTTTTGCGCTTCGTTTGGATCGCTGGCGTATCCGTTCCAAGGCTCGCCGTATATTATAATATTTCTATCGGGAAAAGCCGTATTGAGGTATTCTCCCCACTTTTTGTACTCGTTGTAATAAAATATTCCGACCAAATCAAACCTAAATCCGTCGATTTTATACTCGCTTACCCAGAATTCCAGCGAATCTTGTATAAACCTGCTAACCATCGGCTTCCCGCTATCTACAGAATTGCCGCATCCCGATAGATTTAGTCCGTCAAAATATTTCATCGTAATCCCCTGAAACATCTCGTTGCCAAAGGTGTGGTTATATACGACGTCCATAACTACTCTCAAGCCCCTCTTATGAAATTCGTTGACCATATTTTTAAACTCTTTCACTCTGTTTTCGTAATCGAGAGGAGTCTCCGAGTACTGTTCTTCGGGAATATTGAAGTTATAAGGGTCGTATCCCCAATTGTAGTGTTGCGTCGCAAAATCGTAAACGGGCAATACCTGAACGTGCGTTACGCCCAGTTCGACAAGGTGGTCTATACCGGTCTTTACTCCGCTATAAGTCGAACCCGCATGAGTCATACCGGTAAACTTCCCTCTTTTATTTTCGGGAACGCCCGACGAAGAGTCGATGGTAAAATCTCTAACGTGAACTTCGTAAACTATCGAGTCCTCTCGATTTGTCAAAGGAGGAATATCCGCCCAGCCGCCGTCCGGTAAAATATTGGCAATATCCATAACGATATTAACGTTCTGTCCGGGCTTCGCCATTACGCCGTAAGGATCGCGTACCGCAGTTCCGTTAATCAAGAATTGATACTCTTTATTTTTATGATCGCCCGTTAAAACTTTTTCATAAATATCCGTATATCCATCAAAATCGGCAACTTTCGAGCAATTATATTCGTTTCCGTCAATTTTCACCTTAACGTTAGCGGTATCCGGCGACCATATCCTAAAAGTCGTCGAAGCAGGAGTATATATAGCTCCCAATTTCATAACGCAAGGTTGACTTTGATACTCTACTTTTTTGAAAGTATAAGTCGCCGTCGAAGGTCCGACGTTATTAATGGCGTATATCTTTAAAATCTTTTCATCGTTTATCGCCATATCGCCGCCGATCGTAACGGCGGTTCCGTTTGAGAAATTGACGGCGCTTCCGCTAATCGAAGGATCTGAGCCGTCAAGCGTATACGTCGATTTTGAAATATTTTCTCCGCTCAAGTTAAGCGTTACGACAATTGTCGCGCTCGAAAAGTTACATCCCCCCGGCGTCGCCGACGCCGTCGGTTTTTGAGGAGCGATAGGATCGCTTGTAGTCATTACTCCGGTTTTAGATACCCAGACGTTCGAAGTCGCGACGAAGTCCGCCCCTCCGTTTTGCATCTTATTTACCCAGGTTCCGTCGTTAAATAGAAACGTTACGCTTGAGGTAGAAGCGATCTCTTTTTTATACCATCCCGTTCTATAAGAGACCATATCGCCGGGCGCGGTTTTTAACGCCGTAGTTTCCCAAACATTATCGGAATCTTTGTCAAACCATATCCATATCTCCGACCAAGCGTCCGGTTTTTCAACGTAGATATTTATACCCGTCGGCGCCGAAGTTATATTATAAGTTTCGGTTTTAACGTCGGAGTCTAAATAATTATCTTTATACGCTATCGCCTTAACTGTTTTGATCCCCTCGGTCAAGGTAAACGCGGCGCTATACAAAGTAGAAGTTTTGCCGGGCGTAGTTCCGTCGGTCGTATAGCGAATAGCCGCGCCCGCCGTCGAACAGGTTATCTCAAAACTTGTCGTAACGTCGTAATCTCCCGATATAGGAAGAATTATCGGCGCCGCTACTTTCGACTTAGTAATCGTTATCGGAACGCTTATTATCGGCGAAGGGGCTTTACCCTGCGTCTGCGCTATCGCTTTAATAGTCGATGAAACGGTTACGGTTATGGGAGCCGTATACTTCGCCGAGCTGATAGTCGGATCCGAGCCGTCTGTAGTATAATAGACGTCCGCGCTTGTATCGCTACAAGTAAGCGTTATCGCTACGGAATCTTGAAAACTCCCTCCGTTAGGCGTCGCCGCCGGAGTGGGAGTCGTCGTCAAATTTATTTCGTAATCTAATTCCGTTATTGTAGAATCGGCCATCCCCTCTTTTACCGCATAAACGACTAATTTTATCTTATCGCCGGCGGCTCCCGATAGAGTTATCGGCGCGGTATAATCGGCCGTCGCGTCGGAATTCTTAGCGTATTTAACGGCAGAGCCGCTTGTTCCGCACGATAGCGACAATTGATAATCATTAATTATCGCTCCGGAAGGCGCGCTTGCCAAAACGGGAGTAACCTTTACCTGATTCAGCGCCGATATAGCGTAACTGTTTATCAATCCAACCGCCACGTTTTTTGGTATGGTAGTCCTGAGATAGGTATCGTATTCTCCCGATATAACCGAATAATTTTTATCAATCTTCGACGCTTTTCCTTCGATGGTAAAATCCCACTCTCCTCCGATCAAATCGGTAAAAAGCGCGGCGTCTCCAAAATTAGCGACCTCTTTGACTATATCGTCAAAGCCCGTTTTCCTCGCCGTTACCGCGATCTTATTTATATACCCCGGTTTGTCTTGAGATATAGCGTACCCGGAGCCGTTATTTATCGTTAGATTTACCGCGCCGCTGTTTTGTAGAAGAATGATCGTTATCGTAGCCCCACGTTCGGTCAATTCGACGTTCGAACTCCCCGAATAAACGGAACTGTTTGAGCTGTTCTTACCGGTTACCGAAATATTCCAACTACCGATCGACAAAGTCATAGAGATCGGCGCTCCGACGTTAAAATCGTCGGTAATCTGTTCTTCCCCTTTTGTCGCAACAACGGTATATTTCGAAATACTCCAGTTTCTACTGCTTGAAACATTTATTTTCACTTCCGCGGTCGTTACTTCGGCAAGTTTATTGTTTATATTCGCGCAACCAAATAATAAAACCGCCAAAATCAATAAAAGAATATTTTTTATTTTCATTTTGGTATCCTCTATATAATATGCGGAATAAGAGAGCCCGCTCCCTTATTCCGCGCCAGTCGCATTACGGCGTTACTTTTTCTATCAAGATAACTCCTTCCGAGCCGGCTGTAAAAGTTACGCTTCCGCTTGCAACCGTCGCCGTCGTTCCCGTATAGGCGTCCTTGACCGAGTCGCCGTCCGCAAAGAACCCAGCTACGTTTACGGAAGTCGAGCCCGACGCTCCAAGTTTGATAACTACTTTATTTACAAATCCGCCCGCCTCGTAAGACCTGCCGTAAGTACTATTTCCCAGATCGGTTTGCGAACCGGCTCCAACCGAAAGATTTCTCTTTCTAAACTGTCCGAGTTTGCTCCAGTGAGCCAATACGTCGGGGTTCGCGTCCCAGTTCATATCGGATCTTGTCCCTTGATACGGATCCGATCCGGTATCGCCGAAAGGTCTGGCCGTCTCGTCGCCGTAGAATATCTGAACTCCTCCGGGGCTTAACGTTAAAGCCGTCCCGAGATTCTTGATATTTGTTCTGCTTAACGCGGTGTCGTGCGACGATATGTAGTGCAACGAATTCCAGGTAGGATCGGCGTTTATACTCGACGCGTATCCCGCCCAAGTTCCGCCTATGCTCCCGAGGTTGCCGTCTTTAGGGAAGGAAAAATTAATAACCGAGTCGAAATTGGCGACGGTATGATACTCAGATTTATTCGCTCCGTGTCCCCAAACTTCGGCGGTCATCCAGAAGTTATCCGTCCATGTAGCCGCGTTTGAAGTTCCTTTGGGTTTCGAAGTATCCGCTCTCCACTCGGCTAAAGCCGTATTACACTCTTGTTTCAGTTGAGCCCATCTCGATTTCTCGACATGTTTTGCGGTGTCGCATCTAAAGCCGTCTATACCGAATTCTCTAACCCAAGCGGCAAGCGCGTCGATAACAAAATCTGTCGGAGACGAAGTATTGCTCGCGCTTCGTAAACCCGTCGCCGACGGTATAATCCAATCGGTATAACCCGTAGTTTCCATACCCCATTTGGTAATCATGATTTGAGCCATTCCGATACTCGACGTCAATTCGGTTCTGAAGTCCGGTAGTCCCGCAAGATTTTGCGTGAGATCGTCTCCTCCCGGCGCGGTATAGTCGCCCAATCCGGCTCTTACCCAACTTCCGCCCGTACCTTTCCACCATTTATTCCAGCTTGCTACGTCTGAATAATCTATATTATCGTGATAACTATGCCAGGTTTGACCTCCTGCCGGAGTCCAATTTACGTCTAAAGAACCGGATTTTGCTTTACCGAAGCCGTATTCAACCATATCTTTTAAGGTGTTATATCCGGCGTGATTTAATACGACGTCCATAACTACTCTTATCCCTTTACTGTGCGCCGTATTGACGAAAGTTCTCATCTCGGCGACGGTCCCCATATTTTTATCCATCGCCGTATAGTCCAGCGGATAATATCCGTGATACGAATAGTGAGCGAAGTCTCCGTTTGAGCCGCCGCCGCACCATCCGTGAGTCTGTTCGTAGGGAGAAGTAATCCATATAGCGTTTACTCCAAGAGCTTCAAGATAATCCAATTTAGCGGTTAGTCCGGCTATATCTCCGCCGTGGAATGTTCCGATATTCTTACCGGTCGCGTCGGTCTTGACTCTGCCGTAAGACAGATCGTTTGCGGTATTGCCGTTATGGAATCTATCCGGTATAACAAAGTAAACGTTAGCGTTATCCCACGTAAAATCCGGAACTGGAATTTCCGTAACTTTTTCATATACATACTCTCTAGTCGTAGTTCCGGCGGTATTTTTAGCAAATAACTTTAGAGTTTTAGTATTTCCAACTACCATACCGCTCCCTATCGTTACTACCGTCCCGTTAGAAAATGTAGTTCCAACCGTCTCCGAAGGGGTAGTCCCGTCGGTAGTATATTTACCCGAATCTACCCCGGATAAACTCAACGTAACGTTTAGCGTTTCCGTCGTAAAATATCTGGTCGACGGATTCGCCGATATTACCGGCGCCTCTACCGGTTTAGCGGCGGTCCAAGTAGTCCCGTCAAACCAGTTTTGCATAGTCGGCGACGTTCTGGTAATTTCAGCTCCCGAATTGAACTTCATTTTCAAAGACTTCGTTCCTAAAGTATATACCGCATTTGGAATTTCCATCATATACCATCCGGACGCCGCGTCGAGAGTCATAGCGTTTCCGGGCCAGCTTTGTCCCATCGAACTCGATATTGCAATCCCGTTGTCCTCCCATACCCAAATAGTCGGCGCGCTTGAAGTTTTATAGAATATTTTAACGTTTGAACTGGGATCGGTTCTTGTATAAGCAAAACTTCCGGTAGACTCTCCCGCCGCATTTTGAGCCCAAACTTTTAACGTTTTTGACCCCCCTATCGTATCTATATTGATCGCCGCGGTTCCGCCCGAGTTAATCGAAATTCCTGAGGTCTTTGGATCGCTTCCGTCCGTAGTATACTTTATAGAAGTCGGGCTGTTTGTAGCGGTTATGGTAACGGTAGTCGACGCTTGCGTAACGTTTCCCGCCGCCGGACTAACCGTTATTGTCGGAACGGCTGGTCCTTCAGGATTCGTCGAATTCCAAACGCCGTCTTTATACCACCACTCTCCGGTAGTTCGAGACAAATCCGCCGTTTGACTGGCGCCGTTATTGCTGAATATTATATTTGCGCTTGTAGCGTTTGGAAAAGTATAACCAAACCAACCGTTTCCCTCCTCCGTCATCGCAACGCCGGGCCATGTCGCGTTAGAGATAGCCGGAGTCGCTACTACCGACCAATAATAAATTTTCGGCGTACTCCACGTAGTCTTGAGATGAACCTTTATTCCGCTAACGACTTCCGGTTTTACGGACAACGTTACGGTAATCTCTTTTGGAGATCCCTGAATGTCAGGAGTAGAACTTGTTACGGTAATCTTACCTGTATAACTTTGTCCCGCCGTTAAGCCCGTCGTATTTACGGTAACGGTTACGGTTTGAGGGGTAGTTCCGACTGAAGTTAAAGATGTTTTATCCAAAGTCAGCCACGCCGCGTTATCGATTACAGCGCAATTAAAAGTTCCCGTTCCGGCGTTTGATATAGTAAAACTCTGCTCTTGAGTAATATTCTTATCTAACTCGCCGCAAGCAATCGTCGTTTTACTAACCGCGATTACCGGCTGAGCTAACGGAGCTTTATAAACTTTAAATATTACGGAAGAGACCGCAGACGCCGAAGTAACTTTTATATAATATCTTGTCTCCGCGTCGCAATTTAATTTACCGTCCGTTAATGTAGCCGCCGCGCTCAGATCGTTTATATAGACCGTAGGGGTATACGTCGAGGTATCGATAATATATTGTCCCGCGTTAGCGACCGTATCGATCTCAAAACCAAACCAATTCTCGCCGGCTACAAGCGATACGTTGTTGCCCGTCTCTCCCAACATCAGACGTTTCGCGGTAATAAACGACAATCCCGTCCCCTGTTCTTGAACTATATCGAGGGTAAGCGTTGCGGTATTAGCAGACCAAACGCCGTCTTTATACGCCCGAGCTTTTATCGTCATATCGACGGACGCGTCGATAGGATTGACGTATAGAGAGCTCGCCGTAGTCGGAACCGCGCCGTTAGTCGTATAGTAAATCTGAGCTCCGGCAGTTTGACTTGAAATAGTTACAGTCTGCGCGACCGGATAAGTTCCGGACGCGATATTAAATATCGGATCGGCGACGGTTCCCGGGATAGTATAAGCTCCGTACTTGACGCCGGAGTCCGTCATGCCGTCTTTATAAGCTATAGCTCTTAACTCGGTCGAAGCGGCTATGTTTATCGGAGCGGAATAAATCGCGCCGTTAGTTTTAGACGGCGTAGAACCGTCGGTAGTATATCTGATAGTCGCGCCCGACGTAGTAGACGCGATTGTTACAGACTGCGTCGTAGCGTAAGTTCCAGCGACGGGCGAGAATGTCGGAGTCGCGACGACTTCAGTTTTTGTGAAAGTTTTCTGGCTAATTATAGAATTTTCCAGACCGGTCTTTACCGCTATCGCTTTAACAGTCGTAGTTTTGGCAAGAGTGAAAGCTCCGGTATATAGAATACTGCTTGGCAAAGGATCGTTTCCGTCTAAAGTATAGTAAATATCCGCTCCGTCCGTTCCGCTGTAAATATTAACCGTAACTTCGCTCACGAAAGTATTGTTAGTCGGAGAAATCGTCGGCGGTTCGGCTTGTATAGTATAAACGTTAGTAGCTTCTAACGACGGATTGTATCCCTCTTTGTACGCTTTTACTCTAACGACCGCCGATTGCAACAGCGTTATCGCCCCCGAATATACCGAACTTGACGCGGTAGGCTCCGATCCGTCCGTTGTATATCTCAAAGCCGCCCCGCTCGTCGAACAGGCAATAGTCAAAGATACCGGCGGGTTATAAGTACCGGATGAGAGAGATATTTTAGGGGTCGCCGCAGTCGGCAAAGTAACTAAACAATATTCTGAAACTACGTCGGAATCAAAAAAACCCGACTTTGCCGCTTTAGCGTAAACGACCGCCGTTTGAGTTAAATCGATAGGAATCGAATAGCTAATCCAACTCGCCTGATTATCTACTGAATATTTTATATCGGCGGATGAGTCGGTATGCGTAATCGAAACCTTTTTTGTTCCGCTATCGTAAGTTATACTAGGCGTCGTTAATTTCTCAGGATTTTCGCCTGCTACAACGCCGTATACGGCTTCCGCAAGTTCGCTCTCTGCGTATCCCGACAGCGAACCGTAGGCTTTTATAGTTATAGCTTTACCGGTAGAAGTAATCTTAAAAGCCCCTTTATATTCTTGAGGGACTACGGGCGGAACAGAGCCCTCTTCGTTTAGATAATAGTAAATTTTTGCAAGATTTGTCTCGCAAGTTATATCCGCAGTCAATTCTCCGCCCGTAACGCTTGAAAAATACATTCCGGCGGAGGGGGAAATAATAGGCTTCTTTACCTTAAAAGAATAGGAAGCAAGCGCTTCGTCGGATTTTTCGCCGTCATACTCGATCCACGCATTAATTTTAGAGTTTTTATTTACCGTTACCGCTCCGGTATAGGTAAAAGTCTTCGGCTCATTTCCGGATTCTTCCAGTTTGTATTTTATGGTCGCCCCGACTAAATTTGTAGATATAACTACGCTCTGCGAATTGTTATAGGTACCGGATTCGGGCGTTATAGACGGAACCGTTAAAACTCCTCCAGAAGATTTTGAACTAAACGTCTGATTTCTATAGTCGGAATATTCCCATCCCTCTTTGTATGCAAACGCCTGTATCGTCTTACTTGTAATAATCGAAATTTCATTAACGTATATTTTGGAGGTCGTCGTCGGTTTAGAACCGTCGTCCGTGTAGTAAATAATAGCCCCCGTAGTATCGCAACTTATAGCTAACTTCTTTTTTTCAGCGTTAAAACTAAAAACCGGAGGTAAAACTTTCATTTTATATTCGGCGACGACTACCGGAGATGGGACAAATTTATCGTCCGTCGAATCGGTAAAAGCGACGGCTTTTAGTTGTCTATATCTTGTGATCGGAATAGTTTGCCCCGAATAATAGATATAACCGTTATTTTTACCCGGTTTTGTTCCGTCCATAGTATATTTTATCGTTACGCCGCTTTCGTCGCTCATATTCTCGATATATACTTCAAATTCGTCGTTATATATACCGCTTTTTTGAGAAAAACTCGGTTCGGCTATGGTAGTTTTAGTAAAATAATTGAAAATCGTTTCAACAAAGTTTTCGCTTCTATCTTCAATTTGCAATTCCTGCGAGCAGTTTGCAAAAACTATCGTCAAAAAAGCGACTAATACTAATAAAATCGCTATAAATCCTTTAACTCTTTTTTTCATAACAATCTTCCCCCTTTTTTATTGTTGTATCATGATCCAAAACAGACAAAACGGCGCAATGGGACTGCCCGAAGGATCGATTGCATCCCAATATTCTTTAGCCGTATTACCGTTTGCCAATTTCGGCATCTTTAACGTTATCTTGTCGCTTTCGATAGTTATACTTTCAAACCATCCGCCCGTTTTCCCAGCTACGGTCTGCTTAGTCCCGTCCCAGACAAAATAATCCACAGTTCTCGTTACGGCTCTGTCGCTTGTATTGTCAAGGTTTTTTTCGTTAGGATTATCCAAACTTACGTTCGTATTCGGTACGCTTGATACTATTGTATAATCGATGTTATTCGACTCGCCCCACTGCTTCGGTCTCTGAGTTGCGACTACGGCGATTTTTGCGCCGCTTTTTAACTGAAAATAATTCGAAGAGACGGTATTTAACGAGATTTCTACCGAACCTAAGAGAGTTTTATATTTAACGTCGTATCTCTCTTTATCCAGAAAAGAAATATCTTCTAAGATACCTTTAATTTGCGCCATTTTTTCAATAGTATTGGCGACCGATTTGTTTAAGACGTAAAATCCGACGGTCGTATCGCCGTACTGTTCGTCGATTCTGGCATAAGAACTTGTCAGTATCTCCTCATAATCGGTCAAGTTTTGTCTTCTGACAAAAGCCAATATATCGTTTTCAAAAGAGTTAGCGCTGAATTTGTCTATAATTAATGGAGTTCTCTTGAAAAGTTTGGAGCCGGCATGAAACAGCATCGAATCGTCGGCGGTAACGTCGCGCTCTCCGGCTACTTCGCCGTATTTTGACTCGAAGAACTCTATCTGTCCGTATTCAAAAATATTCCACTTCTCCGGGCTGTCCGTCGTCGCGTCGTTATCCCAAGTTCTACCGGCAAGAGCGCCGCCGTTAGTCGACGCTTTTATATGGTAATTCGGTCTCCAACCGGGAAGCTCGATAGCCGGAAGCGAGTAAAAACTCGCGACGGTTCTATCTATAGATACGTCCGAAAAATCTTCGGCGTCGTCGGTCGGATCCTGATAAACGTTCACAATCGTCGTTACGGTAACGACCCCTTTTACATAATCCTCAACCGCTCCGTTCTGGCACGACGCAATCGCCGTCGAAACGGATATAACAAAACCCAGCGTTACTAACGCCGCTATACTATTCTTAAAACTACTCATACTATCTCCTTTAAATATATTTATATTTTCAAAATTAACGGCGAGGCAAACGCGACGCCGCTAATAAATTTCTACTTCAAAAACGCTCCGGCATCTCCGATTTTACCCGGACCGTCCAAAACGTAAATTCTCGCGTTGCCGTTTCCCGAGCAATTCGCAGTCAAACTTCCGCTCGATACGATCTTCGTATCGCCGGTAACGCAGTCTTTATACGTCCCGTTTGGAATGCCGGAGAACGTCGCGCCGCCGTTTATAGTAACCAGCGCAAAACTATCGACCCCCTCAGATGCGTTAGTATATCTTCTCTTAAACGCTATGTCGCCGCTTACCCCCTCGGTCGAGTACTGCCCTTTTTGCAGAGCCGGAACCGCTCGTCTTATTCTGTTTAGTCGAGTTATGTGCTTGGCAAGGTCGTGATTTAGCGTAGTCGAAACGGTTCCGCTCGCCGTATATACTCCAAAATCCGTCGCCGTTACGCTCCCCTCGATATGATCTCCAAAATACGCTCTTCCGGTATTCGATAGCATAGCGTTTGGTCCGACGTCTATAACTTTACCTTTCTGAAATTCGATTTCCGTTCCGTAAAATATGCACGGTATTCCTCTAAAGGTGAAGATCAACGTCAATTTTTCGGGCCAACTGCCGGCGTATCTCTGATTTTCAGGCGCGCCGTCCGGAGCGTAGTCGTGCGAATCTACATACGTTACGTTCCAAGTCGCGTCGCTGTAATACTGATCTCCGCCGAGAGCCATATTGAACGCGTCCCCGACGTTGTTGAAACTCCAGTGCATCGGAAAATCTATCTGATCAAATCTGTTTCTCATAGTCCAATCCGGCGTATGATAATCGTTGCCGTTTAAGTAGTGGTTATTGGAAGTCGGCTCCGCTCCTACGCTAGCGTGGTCCGTCCAGTGTTGCGCTACGGACGCCTCTCTATCGCTCATAGTCGCCCACGGGTATGAAACGCTCTCTTTCCAGGTATAAAACGGAACGGATATCGCCGGAATTCCCGAATTCCACACGCTTCTATACCTTGTACAGGTTTCGCCGAATATATAGAAATACTCTCCGCCGGCTTCAATAAGTTGAGGTATAAACTCGTTATTAAACGTAAGCCGAGAAATATGTTTTACCGTATCAACTCTAAACGCGTCTACCCCCCACTGTATATATTGAATAAACGCTTCTCTTAAGTATTGAGACACGACGGGATTCTCCGTATTGAGATCGACGCAGTCGCCGGCGATCTGTCCGGTCTGGACGGTGTAACTTTCCCAACTCAGAGACTTCTCGTGATGATAAATTCTTTCCGTATCGACGCTATCTTCTTTCATAGCGTTTATTCTTGCGCTATACTGCGCTCCCGGTAGTAGAGAGTCGTAGTTTTCAGGCAGTCTGTTATACGGATCGTATTTCTCAACGGAAGCTATTGTGTCGTTAAGTCCCAGAGGCGCGTTTCTTTTGAACAGCGGATATAAGTTCTCTTCGCCGAAATTTGACGAGTGGTTGAATACTATATCCTGTATAACTTTGATTCCCTTAGCGTGAGCCGCCGCTATAAAGTTTTGATACGCCTCTTCGGCGGACGCTACGTCCGAAGTCTTATATCTCGGATCGATCTCTTTAAAGTTAATCGCATGATAACCGTGATAATCGTAACCGCTGCAGTTTTTTACCGGCGGCGTTATCCAGATCGCGCTAAAACCGAGCGCCTTTATATAATCGAGTTTCTCTATCAAACCTTTAAAATCTCCCCTCCACGCCGGATCGCTATCGGGATTCTTCGCTTGAGCGTCGTCCCAACAGTGAACGTTCGTAGTCGGGTCTCCGTCGTAAAATCTTGTCGGCAGTAGGAAGTATATCGTCTCCTCTCTGAAATCGTTTCCCTCCCCTATATTGTAGAACAAAGTCTTTTTCGTCTGATTGCCCGCGCCGTCTACGATAAGGAATTTGAAGACTTTTGTTTCAGACACATATGTGTCAATTCCGGTTTTACCCGTCGAACAATTTCCCGTAACGTAAACCGGCGAACTTGTAGTCGGTTCGCTCCCGTCGGTAGTCCAATACGCCGTAGTAGTCGCAGATTTATTGTCCTTTATCGTAAAACTAACGGTTACGTTGGGATAATATTTTCCCGGAGTTTTACTCGCCGTTATAGTCGGGGCTTCCAGATCGGCTTCTGGATTGATAGTATAAGTAAGCGATACGGTATCTCCCCATTGCGCCGCCGCCCCTTCGTTAAATCCTTTAACTTTAAATTTATACGTCGCATTCAGCGGAACGTTTATCGGCGAACTGTAAACCAAAGACGCCGAAGTCGGCTCTGCCGGGTCCGCTCCGTTAGTCGTCATGTTGTAATATATAATATCGCCGGATATATTATTCCCGATAAAACTTACGCTTTGAGCGGTAAGATAAGTACCGGAAGCGGGCGTCGCCGTTATAACCGGCTTGGTCGGTCCTTCCGGATTGTAGTCCGTCCAAACGCCGTTTTTATACCACCACTCGCCTGAAGTTCTGGTAAGATCCCCGGTCTGCTTGTTTCCTTCGTTTTTATCTGTAAAAATAACGCTCGAACTTGTCGTATTGACAAGCGTATATCCGTACCAATCGTTACCTTCCGCCGTCATAGCGACGCCGGGCCAAGTCGATTGAGCGGCGGACGGGACTAAATTCCAATAGTGAAGTTTGAGAGTCGTCCCCCAATCGGTCGGTCTCTTGTAATGAAGCTTGATGCCGTTAACCGGCTCGGTTATAGTCAAATTCGCCGTAACGACGTCCGAGTCGGTATACCCGTTCAGTTTTGCAAACGCCTTAACGCTATATACTCCAACGGGCAACTTAAACGCCGCGGAATATGGAGTTGAACTCGCGGTCGGAGTCGTTCCGTCGGTTGTATAATAGATAGCGGCGCCGCCCGTTCCGCATGTAATAACAATATCCTTGTTGGTATCGTATGATCCCGAAGAGGGGGTAATAACGGGCGTTACTACCTTTAACTGCTGGATCGTATAAGTATGAGCTACTACGTCGGAAGCCGTCTTATCGGGATGTTTGGCGATCGCCTTTATGGTTTTAGTTCCCGACGATATAACAATCGGACTTCCTCCATACAAAGTAGAACTTGTAGTCGGCGCCGTTCCGTCGTCGGTATAATATATGGAAGCTCCGCTTTCCGCCGTTAATGTTAAAGATACGGCGCTTGTATAAGTTCCGCCTAGGACCGAGAACTGCGGCGACGCCGTTTTGCTTGCGTCAACCGTATACGTATAAATCCCGATTATACTATCCGTTAAACCGCTTTTAGTCGCGTAAACTCTCAAAGTAGTAGTAGAATTTATAGTAATAGCCGTCGAATAATCCGCCGTAGCGTCCGAGCCTAATTTATATTTAACCTTCGATCCGGCCGTCGCGCAACTAAGAGTTACCGCCGTTCCGGAGTTTATCGTTCCCGACTGAACGCTCGCTATTACCGGCGTTACTCTATCCTGTTTTGTCGCCGGAAGCGTAAGAGTCTCCATAACGTTTACCGGTATAGTCTTTGGCAAAGTCCCGGAAATATAGGTCGTCCATTCGTTCGGTTTTACCGTATAGTCGGCGTTAAGAGCGTTGGCTTTGCCTTCTATTTTGAAAGACCAAGCGCCGGCAAACATATCGGTAAACAGAGCGGAATCTCCTATAGTCGCCGTCTCTTTCACTACGCCGGCAAATCCCGGAGAACTAGCCGTTATAACGTATTTGACTATAGCGCCCGGTTGACCCGTCGCGATCGAGTAATCTACGCTCTTAGCCGCCGTTACGTTGCACGCTCCAACCTCTTGCAACAGAGGTATCTGAACGGTCGTTCCTTCCTCCGTTAAAACTACCGTCGCCTTCCCTCTGTAAACGATCTGACCGGCGGAATTTTTTGCCTTAATCTCTATATTGTGAGTTCCGATTTGAAGACGCAAGTTAATAACGCCTCCCGGAGCCGATTGATATTCGGAAACGGTCGTTCCAACGGTAATTTCGTAACTGCTAATAGTCCAGTTTCTTGACATTTCCGATATTACGATAGTCAAATTTGCGTAGCCGATTTCGGATTGGTTTATTCCGTTTTGAACGCATGATCCCAAAATAGACGTTATCAAAATAATGTAGAATATTTTCATAATATTTCGATAAAATCCAAATAATTTACTCCTCATAATTCTCCTCCTGCTAATTTATTTATAATTAATTATGCGACGGAATTTGTCCGTCGTATAAAATATTCTATTCCACAAAATAAAATTTGCCCGTCAATCCTTCTATTGAAATTGAATAACCGCCTCCGCTTGCGTTTACGTTCGCCGCCCCTAAAGCTCCGCGTAGCGTCGTTCCTCCTACGGCGCTTTGAGATACAGTTACGGTTTTAGAATCCGTCGATACGTTTAGAACGTATAACATCTTTTGAGCGCCGTCCGTCTTCAGATCGACGTACGTATAAGTATCGGCGCTTATATGACTCCTCGTCCCTCTCCACAAAGCGGGATTTGATTCCCTCAAATTCATCAATGAAGTCAGATAATTCTTCAGATCGGACTGATTGGCGTCGAATCCGCTCGTTTGTCCGCTCGATCTCGATACGTGGTCGTCGTAATATCCGCTATCCCCTTTGTTGACGAAATTCGCCACTTCGTCGCCAATCTCGTCTCCGTAATAAATAGTAATAGGCCCGGTATAACTCGTCATAAACGAGAACGCCGCTTTATGCCGTTTCCAATAATCCGGTCTTTCTTTTCCATATTTGAGATGCGGAGCTCTCTGTATAAGATCGCCGAATCTCACCAAGTCGTGATTGGTCAGCATAAGATTCGGTCTAGCCCACGCCGAGTAGGCCGAATGCGTAGCGTATCCCGATACAAGTTTTGTAGCCGGTTGGTTGTAAGCTCCCGGCTGATTTATCTCTTCCTGCGTCGCCAATACCTGAGCGAGAACGTATCGCAACGGAAAATCAAAGCAAGACTTCAATCCGGCATTGCCTTCGGCGTTGTAACCCCAAAGTTGTATATTTGTTTCCGAATCCCATATCTCGCCGACCATATAACCGAGCGTCCCCCACTGTTTGCCGGCGGCCGCTCTCTCGGCGCATTTGGCTTCAACCGCTTCTCTTATATCTTTCCAATAGTTTCTGTCTTGATTCTTTGTCGCGACTTGATACGCTTGATCGAGCCGCCATCCGTCTATATCCAGAGCGTCTATCCAATACGTCGCGACCTCTTTATAGAAATCGAGACTGCCCGGATACGATACCGGATTGCTTCCGCCGGAAGGGAGTTTGCCGGTCGGCGAAGGTCTGACCCACCCTTTATGATGACCAAATACGCCGTCGAGTATTACCATCATCTCGCGTTGATGCGCTTTCTCGACAAGCTCTTTCGCGTCGTTAAAACTGCCGAATTTGGGATCGATAGTAAAATAATCCCTGCAAAAGTAACCGGTAGCGTCTAGAGCCGAGCTTCCGTCCGAATCAAATATCGGAGTAAGCCATATAGCGTTCATCCCAAGCCCCTTGATATAATCCAGAGAGTTTATGATACCTCGAATATCGCCTCTATGATGAGACGGTCCGTAGCCCGTATTGTAGTTGCAATTTGAATCGCCGTCTATAAAAGACTCTACCATTATTTGATATATCCTCAGATTGTTAGCGTCGCTAACCGGTTCGGGCGCGTCGGTCTTTATATAGTCGAAACTAGCGTCGCTCTCCCCGACGTCGTTTATAGAGTATAGCCGAATAGTTTTCGAACCGCCGACGGCTATATCGCCGCCTATCGTAACAACAGTTCCGTTTGAAAAAACTACGGCGGTAGGGCTCGTTTTGGGATACGAGCCGTCGGTTGTATATTTACTAGTCGAGATATTAGTTCCGGTAACGTTTAAAGTAACGTTTATCGTATCCGTTGAAAAATAGCTCGTCCCCGGAGCCGCGCTTAACTGCGGCGGCTGAGGAGCTAACGGGTCTTCGTAAACTTTAGAGCCGTCTTTTTTAACCCAGATATTTTTGGTAGTTATAAAGTCCGCGCCGTTGTCTTTTACCGTTTTGTTCCACGTTCCGTCGTTGAACAAAAACGTAACGCTTGCAGTCGAGGCGAGCTCTTTCTTATACCAACCGGTTCGATAGTTAATCATATCGCCCGGCGCGGCTCCTAAAGTCGTCGTCTCCCAAGACCCGTTGGAGTCTTTATCGTACCATATAAACGCGTTAGTCCAGCCGTCCGGTTTCTCAAAACATATCGCTATTCCGTCGAACGAGTCCGTTATCGTATAGGAAGCCGACGAAATATCCGAGTCAGTCATGCCGGATTTAACGGCGATAGCTTTTACCGTTTTCGACCCGACCGCCAATTTGAACGGCGAAACGTATTGCGTTTTAGTATTATCGGGCGTAGAACCGTCGGTAGTATAATAAATGGTAGAACCTTGAGTTCCGCATATAATAGAAAAATCTTGATCGGCGTCGTAAGAACCCGTCTGCGGAGATATAACGGGAGTAGCGACTTTTGCCGGAACTATCGTATAAGTTTGAGTTATAACGCTAGACGCCGTTTTGCCCGGAGCAAGCGCTATCGCTTTTACCGTAACGTCCGAAGATATATTAAACGGCGAAACGTATTTGTATTCCGGTTTAGTATTATCGGGCGTAGAACCGTCGGTAGCGTAATAGATAGTAGCGGTAGTATCCGAACAACTCAGCGTTACGCCGACCGCCGCTTGATAAGTCCCGCCGACGGGGTTAAATTGCGGATCGGGAGTAACTTGATTCTGTATCGTATAAATCAACTCATTGATAATGGAATTTTCCAGACCGGCTTTTTCGGCGTAAACTTTTACGTTAACGACCGAACCGTTTGCGCCGGTTATAGAAAACGGAGCGTTATAGTCAAGAATAGCCCCGTCGTTTATCTTATATTTTATAGTCGATCCGCTCGTCCGGCAAGAGAGCGTTATCAAAGTTCCCGACGAAATTGTCCCCGAATATGCCGACGGTATCGCCGGAGTAACTTTAACTTGCGCGTCGGATAAAAAACTCGTAATAAAATTTTCCATTTTACCGGAAACTATAGTTTTAATATAATTTGATCTGATATAGGTGGTATATTCGCCCGCAACGACGGAGTAATTCTTATCGATAGTTTTGGCTTTGCCTTCGAGAATAAATTCCCAGTCGCCGCTTAATAAATTCTGAAATACGGCAAAATCTCCGTAATTTGCAATCTCTTTTGAAATATCCGAAAAACCGCTTTTCTTCGCGGTAACGCTAATCTTTTCTATATGTCCCGGCGCCCCCGCGGCTATCGAGTACCCCGACTGATTATTAACCGTAACGGCGCAACTTCCCGACTCTTCAAGCAGAGGTATGATTACGCTCTGCGTTTGCGAAGTAAGATTAACGGAAGCTTTTCCTTTATATAAAATATTAGCGGAGCTATTTTTAGCGGAAACCTCAATATTCCACATTCCGGGGGTTAAAACCATAGTTACGGTACTCGACGAGGAAGTAACGTTTTTTACAACGTCTCCGCCTCTTGCCGTAACGTCGTATTCGAAAATAGTCCAACTCCTGTTAACCAATATATCAATATTTAGAACGACCTCGTCCGCGGAAAAAGAAATTTGGTCTTGATAACACGAAGTAATAATTATTAACGATACTGTTATCAAGATACGAGCGCAATTAACTATTCTCATTTAACTCTCCGTTTTTTAATAAAAATTATAGAGCATTATAAGCGCCATAAATGTTTAGACGCTTCGTAATTCATCTAAATAAAAGCGGTTATAAAAATATTGATTAAAAAAAATTACAGATTAAAATCTGAAATTCAGAAATTCGTATAAATCAATAATTTTATCATACCGCCATTATAAGACTATTACCGGAAAAATAGCAATATAATTTTTATACTTTTTGTAAAATGAAAATTTAATTATTCCAATTTTGATGTTTACAAAAACATAAAAATAAAGTATAATGTTTTCATAAAAACTGAATAAGGTAATTATTAATGAATAAGAAAGTATTAATAGTCGACGATAAAGAAGAAAATTTATTAGTTTTAAAGAATTTTTTCAATTTCTTCGGAAAACGCAAAGATCTTGAGATATTTCTCGCAAATAACAGCCGGGACGCCTTTAATATAGTTAAAGAACAGTTGCCGTCGTTAATATTTTTGGACGTACAAATAGAAACAAGAACTTCGGGGCTAGAGTTAGCCAAAAAAATCAGAGATAATTTCCCTAACGATAAAATTCACATCTGGGCGATTACGGCTCAAACTCATAAAAACTTCGACGATAAGGAGTCGATCGAACAACAATGTTACAATCACGGTTGCGACAAGTATTTTACTAAGCCCTTTGATCAGAAAAAAATAATAGTCGAAGTCTCCAAACTCCTCGATATTGAAATTCCTTCTTTCACAAAAGAAAAGATGGGACTTTGATTAGTAGTTAAAAACTCCCTCCTTCGTTCTGATCTCTACTTCGTTCTTCAAAGACTTCTCCACTCTCCCTACAATCCGCGCTTCCACGCCAAACTTTTGCGAAATTTCTATTATCGAGCCGGCGGTCTTTTCGTCGGTATATATTTCTAAACGGTGTCCCATATTAAACACGCCGTACATCTCTTTTAAGTCGTAATTTGCGGTTTTTCTTATCAAATCAAAAATCGGCGGCATATCAAAGAGATTATCTTTGATATATTTCAAATTAGAGCCAAATTTCTTACATTTCGTCTGACCGCCGCCGCTACAATGTATAATTCCGTTTATTTTATCGCGATAACTCTCTAATATCTCTTTAAGAATAAAGGCGTAAGTTCGCGTAGGAGACAATACCGATTTGCCAACGTCTAAAGGCAAAGACGGAATTTTATCGGTAAGTTTATACTTACCGCAATAGATCATTTTTTTATCGACATTTTGATTGTAAGACTCCGGGTATTTTTCGGCGTATATTTTATCAAATATATCGTGTCTGGCGGAAGTGAGCCCGTTGCTCCCAATACCGCTGTTGTACTCCTTCTCATAATTTGCCTTGCCGAAAGAAGCGAGTCCGACGATAACGTCTCTGTCGGAAATGTTGGAACTATCTATAACGTCCTTTCTTTTCATCCGAGCTACAATTGTCGTATCCACTATTATAGTTCTAACCAGATCCCCCACGTCCGCCGTCTCGCCTCCGGTTAATCTAACCTCTATTCCGTTTGAAGTGAACCATTCGGCGATCTCCTCGTTAGCCGAGATTATCGCTTCGATTACCTCGCCGGATACCAGACGCGAATTCCTTCCTATGGTATTTGACAAAAGCATCGGCGAGACGCACCCTACGCAAAGCAAATCGTCGGTATTCATAACTATCGAATCCATGGCGATCCCTTTAAATACCGATAAATCGCCGGTCTCCTTATAATACATATACGCGAGCGACGACTTTGTTCCGGCTCCGTCTGAATGCATTATCAAACAGTCGTCGCTACTATTCGACAAATAATCCGGTATGATCTTGCAAAACGCTCCCGGATATAACCCCTTATCCAAATTAGCGATAGCGTTGTGAACCTCCTCTTTTTGAGAACTAACCCCTCTTTCAGAATATCTGTCCATACTTCCCTCTTGTATCTTCCATTTTAGAGCAATTATCTATAAGTTCATTCATTTCTTCTCTTATACTATCTGTCATTTTGCTATCATATTACCCCCGGTTAAATATTATAAAACAATACAACTTTCTAATAATTTTTTCAATATAAATTAATTTTAATATCTCTCCCGTCGGTTTTTTGGGGCGGGGAGGAAAATGACACATATGATGTTAAGAATAAAATTGGACGCATATGCGCCGCTACGCGCCCCGATAAAAGCGGGAATTCCCGTTTTGAATATAATAAAATACTAAAACCTTCTTCATATCGGGACATTATCGGGGCTTGCTCCGCTAAGAACAAATGTCCCATATGTGTCAAAAAAAATATTGACACATATGAAACAAATATCTTCTATTCCCCAAAAAACCGACGGAGAATTTTAATATTCCGCCATAGTCGGATGAAGCATTAAACTTTCCCTATTTTCATTTTTTTTTACATTTTGGACGAATAAAGCCGATTGTATAAATTTAAAAGTATATAAATTTATTTCGTTAATTATTCAGGCGCGCTATAATAACTTTTATGAGATATTTATATAAATTATCAAACGAACTAATATTTCCGCCGCTACAATTGTCGCAATCCGACGGACTTCTCGCTCTCGGCGGCGACCTGTCGCTCGATAGATTGCTTTTAGCGTACAGAAGCGGGATTTTCCCGTGGTATAACGACGACAGCCCGATTTTGTGGTGGTCGCCCGATCCAAGGTTCGTCTTAACTCCCTCGGAAGTAATCGTTTCGTCGTCTATGAAAAAAATTCTAAAAAAAAACTTATTTAGCGTATCCCTCGATAAAAATTTTCGAGCGGTTATATCAAACTGCAAAAAAGTAAGAGAAAATACCGGCACCTGGATTACCGACGAGATGATTGAAGCGTATTGCGAACTTCATAACGCCGGTTACGCTCACAGCGTCGAAGTTTCTAAGGACGGCGAACTCGTCGGCGGGCTTTACGGCGTATCTATCGGGCTCTGTTTTTTCGGCGAATCGATGTTTTCTCTTGCCGACAACGCTTCAAAAACGGGTTTCATAGTCCTCTCGAAATTATTAAAGGAGAAAAATTTCGAACTCATCGACTGTCAAGTTTATACTAACCATCTCAAGTCTCTTGGAGCGTATAATATGGAAAGAGATAAGTTTGTTTCAATAATCGCAAAATATACAAAATACGAAACTTATAAAGACGACTGGAACAAATGGCTTAACGGCAGATCGACCTCAGATTTTATAGCGCCCATAGGTTTTTTGGGGAATAGTAATAATTTTACGTAAGATAGACGTACTTGGGATAATTTTCGATTACGAGCGCGTATAAGAGCTGTTTTTGCGCGGCAATATTTAACAGTTGTGTCATTCTATCCAAAAAGTCGTTTTTCAATTTATCGATCCTTAATTTCTTACCAACAATCTCAAGGAATCCTTCCAGCCCGTACTTCATAACGCCGTTATAGAAAAACAGTATAATATCTCGAACCGTTGAAGCCATACCGAATTCGTTATACAAAGAATGCCATCTTTTTATTTGTAGATAGTCCGCTTCGCTAATCCTGAGATATTTATCCAATCTTTTACCATCGACGCTATCTATAACGGCGTATTCGGAGCGGCAATTCCCGATTATTCTCTTCATCTTTGGTATTTTTTTGTTAACGAGGCGAAACATCGTTTCAAATAGTTTACTGAACGTATTAATTTTGAATTTTTTTAGTAGAAAATCTATGACGTTCTTATTCATAGATTCGGATACTATAAAGTGAAATAAATGTTTTTTGTTTCTCATAAAGTTTTCTCCTTTTTCTTTAATATATATAACAACTAAAAGTAGAAAACTCTTTACAAAAATTTTCATAAATTTTTAGAAAATGACAAATAATTTACTGATTAAAAGTATTTGTTTCATATGTGTCAATTCCCAAAAAACCGACTGGACACGTTTCATATGCGTCGATTTTTATCCTTAGCGCCATATGTGTCAATTTCTCATGCGACAATTGTCGCGCGTTATCGGCGCGTTTCATATGCGTCAATTTTATCTTTGCCCAAAAAAACGACGGGGCGCCAGAATTAGTAAAATTTATATTGAATTACTTCAAATTTTATATATAATCGGTAATAAAGAATTATTATTATGGAGATTTTTTATGATTGGCAAACAAATAAGACTTGAAAGATTGATTAATAGAGATACCGGAACGACCGTTATAGTGCCGATGGATCACGGAGTAACAATGGGTCCTATAAACGGACTTGTGAATATAAAGAATTCTATCCAAAAAGTCGTCGACGGCGGAGTTAACGCGGTTCTTTTACACAAAGGAAGCGTCGACGCCGGACATAGAAGAAGCGGCAAGGACGTTGGCTTATTTCTTCATCTTAGCGCGTCTACTATGCTGTCGCCTGATCCAAACCAAAAAGTGCTTGTCTGTTCTGTAGAAGAGGCGATCAAACTTGGAGCCGACGGTATCTCAATACACATCAATATCGGCGCGGAGAACGACGGTCAAATGTTGAAAGATTTTGGTAAAATCGGTAAGGATTGTTCAGAATGGGGTATGCCTCTTCTTGCAATGATGTACACCAGAGGGGAAAAAATTGAAAACGAATACGACGTCGAGGCGGTAAAACTCGCCGCAAGGGTCGCAAGCGAACTCGGAGCCGATATGGTAAAAGTAAATTTCACCGGCGACGTTGAATCTTTTAGGAAAGTTACGGAGGGTTGCTCTATACCAATATTAATAGCCGGCGGCGAAAAAGCTAAAAGTACAAGAGACATACTTAACAACATAAAAATGGCGATGGATGCGGGAGCAAAGGGGGTATCAATCGGTAGAAACGTTTTTCAACACGTCAATCCTACTAATTTCTGTAAAGGAGTGTCGGCTCTTGTTCATAATAAGTATTCTATAGAACAAGCTTTGCAAATTATTGGCGAGGTCGTATGAAAAAAGTCTGGATTGAAGTAGAGAATTGGGAAAAATCGTTTATTACCGACTGTATTGAGAACGGTATAGACGCTTTTTTTGTTTCCAATAAAAATGATAAAGAAAATATCGAAAAACTTGCTAAAATCGACGTTTTTTTACTGTCAGAACTACCGGATAATATCAAATTTTTAAATATCAAGTCTAAAGAAGACGAGACGGCCGCTAGCAAGATAGACAGATCAATATCGTTGGTGCTTGAGACCGGCGACTGGAAAATCATCCCTTTTGAAAATCTCATAGCCGTAAGAGACAACCTTTTCGCTTCGGTAAATAATCTGGAAGACGCTTTAGAAGCGGTAGGCATTCTTGAAAAAGGCGTCGACGGAATTTATATCAAAAATTGCTCTAATAACGATAAAATAACTATATTAAAAAAATTAAAATCCGAAAAGGGTAAACTTGAAATTACTACCGGAGAAGTTTTATCGGTAACAAAGCTATCTATAGGAGACCGCGTTTGCATCGACACAATTTCGAATATGGTCGACGGCGAAGGAATGCTGGTCGGCGACTATTCAAACGGAATGGTTTTAGTTAATTCCGAATCCAACGATAACGAATACGTCGCTTCAAGACCGTTCAGAGTCAACGCCGGAGCGGTTCACTGCTACGTCATGACGCCGGAAGGTAGAACTAAGTATCTTGCGGATCTAAAAAGCGGCGACGACGTTTTGATAGTTAATTACAAAGGAGAAACTCAAACGTCCGTCGTCGGCAGAATAAAACTTGAAAAGCGCCCTATGCTCAGAATAGAAGTAAAAGGAAATATCAAAAACTTTAGCGTAGTTCTTCAAAACGCCGAAACAATACGAATCGTAACCCCCGATGGAAAATCAAAATCTGTCGTGCAACTAAAAAAAGGCGATAAGATAGCGACATTGGAAGAGAAAGGGGGAAGGCATTTCGGACATAAGATAGAAGAGACTATATTTGAAAAATAGATTTTTATAAGGGAAGGGGTCGGGCGACCTCCCCCTTCCGTTTAGATAGAGACCGCGTTAAAAGGGAACTTTTTCAGTTTCTGTTTCCGCAGGTTTCTCTCTGTTTTTACCGCCGGAGCTCAGGAAGTCGATATTCGAGGCGTCTACAAATATCTTGTAATTTTTTTTACCGTTTTTGTCTAGCCACGTTGATTGCTTTAATCTCCCCCGCGCTCTTATAGCGGATCCCTTTTTTAAATATTTTGCGCTGGCTTCGGCAACTTTGTTCCATGTGTTTACCGATATGTAACTTACCTCTTTTACATATTTGTCGTCGACTTTCCTGCTAGCCGATACCGCCACGTCAATTTTACATAAAGCCGAACCGTTCTTTGTGTAAAATAACTCCGGGTCCCTTACTAAGTTTCCTTCGATGATGCTAAGATTCAAAGCGTTGTACATAAAATCCTCCTAAAAAATTATTTATATATTAATTAACAACTAAAAGTTGATTATTCTTTACAAAATTCTAAAAATATTTTATTAATTTGTTTAATTAGTATGGAAATTGTAAAATTAATATCTTTTGATCTAGACGGCACCCTTTTAAACGATTACGGCGATATATCCGATTTTTCTAAAAAGAAGATATTTTCTTTCGCGGATCGAGGAATTATTACATCCATAAATACCGGAAGAGGGCTTATGGGTATGCGCAAATATTTAGACCAATTACCCGTTACATATTCGGCGGCAAATAACGGGGCTCTTGTTTATAACAATCTTGAAGACAGAGTCGAAGTAATTCACTTCATTGAAAACGAACATAAAATTAATATCGTAGATTACGTTCTTGAAAAAGACCTGACTGTAAATATCTTTTTTGAAAACAGAGTCGTAATTAATAAATACTCAGAATTCTATTACGGAAAACTTTATCAGAAAATGTTAAATCCAGTAATAGAGCCAAAATTAACGGGAACGGAAGAGGCTTTTTCTATCGATGTTGAGATTAGCGATATTAATTTAATCGATACCGTCGTTTCGGATATAGAAAAATATTTCGGAAAATACGTTGCCATAACTCATTCCGGATCCAATTTCTTTCAAATTAATAAGAATAATATAACAAAAGGAACCGCTCTTTCCTATATCGCCGATAAACTGTCTATTCCGCTTAATAATACCCTCTCAATCGGGGACAGCGCCAACGATTACCCCCTTCTCGAAACCTCCGGAATCGCTTTAGCTATGATTAATGGGGAGGAACGATTAAAATCCATTGCGCATAGAATAACAAAAGAGGATAACAATAACAACGGAGCGGTAAATTTAATCGAATCCATTTTATCCGAGAGAGGTAACGAGGCGCGTTATGAATAAACCATCCGCTCCTCATATGCAAATTGTTCCGATCGGCGGACTTTTTGTTACCGATAAAGATATGATAATCCAGACGGTGCTGGGTTCTTGCGTCGCTACAACGCTTTTCGACGTCGAACGAAAAATAGCCGGTATGAACCATATTTTACTTCCGGGAACGTTCCATAATAAAAACGTCGACAAAATGCTTGACGAAAAAGATCTAAAATACGGGATATTCTCCATGGAAAAATTAATATCAGGCGTCCTAAATTTAGGAGCGCGTAAAGAGAGTTTGGAAGCCAGAATATACGGCGGTTCTTTTGTAAATAATTTTAATCAATTTCTCGAAATACAAAAAAACAACGTTGAATTTGTTAAAGAATTTCTAAAAATGTCTAAAATTAAAATTGTCGAAGAGATAACGATGCAAAACGAGGCTCTAAAAATTCTTTTATGGACCTCAAACGGAAAAGTTGAAATATCGAGGTTGCCAAATATTAACAAAAATGAATGAATCTACATTCTCCGATTTAAAAAAAATCTATAAAAAATTACTTATCAAATATCATCCCGATACTGCGACTGAAAACTACGACGATAGTAAAATCAAACAAATTATCGAAGCTTATCAAAAATTATCTTCCGAAAATACGTCGATTACTACTAATAAGCCTAATTCTCCAATATATATACCACATAAACCTGATATTAAAGAATATTACGCATTTTTATCAGAATTTTTCATATATTCTATAAAATGCTCGGCATTCCATAACGATAAACTCGACGATTTAAAAGAGTATATCCGATCTTACTCGAATTCCGGCATTATCGACGAGAATATTTTATGTATTTTGCCTTCATTATTAAATATTTCAGAATTTTCAGTTTACAATACCGAATATGAGATAATTGAAAGAAATATTTTAAATTATATTAAAAACCTTTTATTATCTTCAGATTTTATAACCTTGTTGTCAAATAAAAACCCCGGATTTGATATTCTCATAAACGAAATTTTACATAAATTAAAATTATTTGAAGACGAAACTATAAAACTTAAATTGAACTCGGCGCTTGTATTAATATCGATTCTGCAAGACGACGACGTATTGCTTAAGTTATATACGAATTCCAGTCAAAACCGCAATTTGTAAAAAAAGGAAACGTAATGGCAAGATCGATTAATAACAAATTTTATACTAATAATAAAAACGCCTTATTCAATAATATTTCAGACGCTAATTGGAACGATTATAACTGGCAATTGAAAAATCAAATAACTCTTCCTGAAAAATTGGCGCATTTTTTTAAATTCGACGACGCCGATTTTGGAGATTTCAAAAAAACCTCCCGTATATTTAGATTTGCCGTTACGCCCTATTTTTTATCTCTTATAAACTTTGAAAACAAAAACGATCCTCTTCTTTTACAAATTTTTCCTGACGAAAAAGAATTATCAAAAGAACCGTCGCTAACGATAGATCCTTTTTCTGAAGAGAAGAGGTCTCCAGTAAAAAATCTAATCAAAAGGTACCCGGATAGAGCCGTCGTTCTCGCGACCGAAAAATGCGCCTCTTACTGCCGATACTGTACCAGAAAGCGGAATTGGAAAAACAGTTTTACGTTATCCGACGAAGATTTGAGCAATATAGTACAGTATCTTCGTAATAATAAAAATACCAGAGAGATCGTCTTATCCGGCGGAGACGCTCTCATTTTATCGCCTGAAAAACTGGATCGAATTTTATCGGCGCTCTATTCGGTCGATTCGATAGAGGTCGTCAGAATAGGAACCCGGACGCTCTCGTTTTTACCCCAAAAGATCGATCGCCCTCTAATCGAAACGCTAAAAAAATATAAGCCTTTATGGATAATTACTCATTTTAACCATCCTAACGAATTTACTTCCGATACGGAAAAAGCCATAGATTTGCTTCTTGAAGCAAAAGTATCGCTTGCCAACCAATCTGTTTTGTTGAAAAACGTCAACGACAATTCGGATACTATGAAGAGTCTATTGCAAACTCTGGAATATTGCCAAATAAAACCTTATTATCTTTTTCAGTGCGATTTAGTCGAAGGAACAAAGCATTTCAGGACTTCTATAGAAAAAGGTCTTGATATAATGAAAGACGTTAGAGGAAATATAGGAGGATTATGTATCCCTACCTATGTCGTCGATCTTCCCGACGGAGGCAAAGTCCCGCTCCTGCCCGAATATCTCATAAAAGCAACCTCTAACAATCTAATATTTAAGAATTACGAAGGAAAAATGTTTAATTATCCTAACCTTTAATCAAGCGCGGCGCTTACCTTGTTCAAAATTATGTATTCGCGCAAAAAATAGCGGTTTATAAATTTTATTTTTGGGGAATAGTAAATAATTTTACGTACGGTAGACGTATTTGGGATAATTTTCGATTATGAGCGCGTATAATAGCTGTTTTCGAGCGGCGATATCTAACAGTTGTGTCATTTTATCCAAAAAGTCGTTTTGCAATTTATCAATCCTTAATTTCTTACCAACAATCTCAAGAAATCCTTCCAACCCGTACTTCATAACGCCGTTATAAAAAAACAAGATAATATCTCGAATCGTTGAAGCCATACCGAATTCGTTATACAAGGAATGCCATCTTTTTATTCGCAAATAATCCGCTTTGCTGATTCTAAGGTATTTATCCAACCTTTTATCGTCTGTATTGTCTATAACGGCGTATTCGGAGCGGCAATTGCCAATTATTCTCTTCATTTTTGGGATTTTTTTGTCAATGAGGCGAAACATAGTTTCAAATAACTCGCTGAACGTATTGGTTTTGAATTCTTTTAGTAAAAAATCTATGACGTTATTATTCATAGATTCCGACACTATAAAGTGAAATAAATGTTTTTTGTTTTTCATAAAGTTTTCTCCTTTTTCCTTTATATATATAACAACTAAAAGTAGAAAACTCTTTACAAAAATTTGGATAATTTTTAATAAAAGTAATATAGAGTCTGTCGAGAAAGTCCTCGAAGAAATATCGGCTCGTCATATTCCCGCTTTAAAAGTCTATAATAAAATCGACTTGCTGGAAAACTTCAATAACGCTTTTAAATCATATTCGGACGGCGTCTGCATATCCGTTAAAAATAAATTTGGGATCGTCGAACTAAAAAATAAAATTTCAGATTTTTTCAATAACTAACGTATCCGCCCCGTCGGTTTTTTAGAGGGGAAAGGAAAATTGACACATATGATGCAGAAAATAAATCGACGCATATGTGTCAATTTATTCGTCGGGGAGCAGCGCGGCGTATGCAGCTCCATATGTGTCAATTTATTCGTCGGGGAGCAGCGCGGCGTATGCAGCTCCATATGTGTCAATTTAAAAGAACCGTCTCAAAAGTTACTCCCCAAAAAACCGACGGGATACTAACGCTATAAATCGTCAAGATTAAACCGATTTTTCCTTATGCTTACCGACGTTTGCGGGTAAAACGGTCTGTCGTGTCCCGGGATTATCAGGTTATTTATTTTTCTAAAGTAATCCAAGCTTTTAAAATATTGTTCAAAGTCCATGTGCGGCTCAAACATTCTATCGTTATTTTCCTCTTTCAATATAAACCTGTTGCTCACCGCGTCGCCTGAAATATAAAGTTTTTTGTCTTTACAACTTATTTCGAAAGCGTAATGATAAAAAGTATGTCCAAAAGTTGGAATTATTGATATAAATTCCGGAATATCTGGCGAATCTTCTATAAACGATATAGTTTGGTTAAATCCGATCGCCTCTCTACTCCAATAATTTTTTATATAATTGACCGTCGAGCGCGCTTCAAATTCGTCAAAAGAATTCTTGTAACCGGGGCACCTTCTGTGTAAAAATTCAAGCATATTTCCGCCGCTAAAAGCGACGTTCGCCATCTCTTCTGAAAAGTTAAAATCATTTCGAGAAAATATAATACGGGCGTTAGTAAACAGCCGGTTGCCGCCGATATGATCGGGATGAACGTGCGTATTAAAAACAAATTTTATATCTTCGCAATTCAGATCAAAATATTTTTTTAATTGAAAAACCAGATTGGCGTTATCCGACGGCGAGCCGGTATCAAATATCATCGCTCCGAATTTCTGATCGATCAAAACAAAAGATAAACATTTTAACACATATGTGGATCCGTTTTTCATTTCCGAAGGAAAATCTGTAAAAATGTACCCCAATCTCAAATGTAAACTCCTTCTAAGATGTTTCCATATCCATTATCATAATTTGAGGAATTATTTGACCGTTATATTTGTTAAATTCAAGTTGGTATAGAATGTCGTATTTATTGTCCCTATTATGTATTTTGGCAAACCATTCCGCTTGTCCCCAAAATAGCCCTATTATCGGATTGGGCTCGGTTTTAAAAAAGAGTTTCAGGTGAGTTTTATCTTTTCCAATAATGTTGTAATCGTAAACCTCTATTCCCCTACTCCATAAAATCGGCTGTAAAAACTCATGCCCAAAAGGTTCTAAACTGTTAATTTTGGCGAACAGCTCGTAATTTAAGAATTCAAGAGGTATCTCGGCGTCGATATCTATGCAATCTTTTTCTATATATTTGGATATTTCCGTCTTTGATTTTTTGAGAAAATCTATAAAATCGTTAAGTTTAGTTTGGTGAAATCTAAAACCCGCCGCCGCTTGATGTCCGCCGTATTCCATAAATATAGTTTTGCCTTTATCCAAAAATTCTACGAAATTAAAATTAGCCTTACCTCTTATAGAACCGACGTAAAACTCCCCATCTTTCGCCGCTACTATTGCGGGACTGCCTATCAAACCGGATAATTTTGCGGCGGCGACTCCGGTTATCCCTTTATGGATTGTATCGTTATAAAAAAAGCCGATATCGTCGTATTTAGCTTTATTTTCTTCATAATCCTTCTTAAAAATCAACACGGCGTCGTCTTCCTTTAATTTACGCTCTTTATTGAACTCGCAAATAGCGTCGAGATAAAATCCGGAATTTTCTTTATCTAATAGAAAATAGACCGAAACTGTGGCGTCTCCCATTCTACCGGGGGCGTTTAAGAGAGGCGAAATATTCCATGAAATTTCTTTCGACGTAAAACTCGATCTATTAAGTTCAAGCCTCTCTATCAAGCCGGATATGTTATTTAGAGCTCCGTCCCTAATATAATTCAACCCCAAAGCGACGATGATTCTATTAACGCCGGTTAGCGGCATAATATCGGCGACAGTTCCGATGGACGCCAGAGGCAAGTAATTTTTCTTTATGTACTCAATCTCTTTTCGTTTAGAAATATTAGCGTAAACGTTCTTAAAATATATCAATCTCAGCTTTAATTGAACGGAATCAAGAACGTCGAAAAATGAATTTTCATAAGAAGAGTTATCAAATTCTGAAATTTCAAACTCCTTAAAAGCGTTTGAAACATATGAAGATATTTTATCTTTTTCGGTATAGTAATAAAATTTATCGCAACCGAGCTTATCTACGTCGGATATTTTATCAATCGTAATTGTCTCAATTAATAACAAATTCTTAAAAATATCTACATTAATCTTGTTTTCTTTAAAATATAATACCGCCTCTTTTTTGTTGAATATCTCTGAATTATAAATCAAATAACCTAAAACGAATAAAAAAGTAACTCCGCATGCGGCTATTCTATCGTTTTTAAACCCTTTTTCACATTTTGGATCGATTATAGCTACGCAATCCGGAACGACTTGCAAAGGTTCGTGATGATCGATTATTATACAATCGACGCCGTTTGTTTTCAGCGCGGCGACTTCAGCGATGTTTGTTATACCGCAATCGAGAGTTACGCATAGGGAATATTGTTTATCCCTCCATTTTTCAATTTTATCCAACGATAATCCGTAACCATCCGATCCGGTAGGAACGTCCCAATCGATATTTGCGCCGAGTTTTTTAAAAAAATCAAAAAAAATTGCCACCGACGTCGTTCCGTCGACGTCTTTGTCCCCGTAAACAATAATTTTTTCGCCGCGCTCTACGGCTCTCGATAATCTCTCGTAAGCGGAAATTATTTGACAAAATTTAAAAGGAGAATCGATATTTTCAAACAACGGAAAAAATATATTAAACAGGTCTTCCTCTTCTACTACGCCTCTTCGATATAAAATTGATAGTAATATCGGATCAAAACCTTTTTTCATCCATTTTTTTATAAAACCAACGTCTATCTCTTTCTTATTTTTTTTCATATAAACTTCTTTTGTTGCGCCGTTATTAGTTAATAATCGACTACGTATTGGCTCTTCAGCTTTACAATATTTCCATCAAAACGCTTTTAGATTTTACGACCGGTTTATCGCAAATCTCGATCGCGTTTTCGCAATATTTAACGGCTTCTTCTATCGATTCGGCGTCGTTGCAGTAAATTTCTAAAATTGTATCGCCTTTATTCGTTCTATCTCCCACTTTGCGAAATATCCCAATTCCAGCTTGATTATCGATCGAGTCTTCAACTCTGTTTCTTCCGCACCCAATAACTACCGAAGCGACTCCGATTTTGTATGCGTCGAGAGTTTTAATACATCCCTCTTTGGAAGCTTTTATATCTCTGGTATATCTATATTTTAAAGGATATTCAATAGATTTGATATTCCCCCCTTGAGATTCTATATTCTTCAAAAAATATTCATACGCTTTTCCGTCGTTTAGACTCGATAACGCCATTTTTCTCGCTTCGTCTTCGTTATTTGCTACTCCGCCCAATAACAACATCTTCTCCGACAACTTAAAAACAATTTCCATCTCGTCGCTTAATAAATAGTCGGCGTAACCGTTTTTGAGAATATCGGCGACTTCCTTAACCTCAATAAAATTTCCTACAGACCTGCCGAGCGGTTCGTCCATTTTTGTAATAACCGACGCAACCTCTATTCCCAATTTTCTTCCGGTATCCCTTATCGATAAAGCAAGATTTTTAGCCGATTCCAAATCCTTCATAAAAGCGCCCGACCCGCATTTTATATCCATTACGAGAGAATCCGCGCCCTCCGCTATTTTTTTGGAAAGTATAGACGCCGTTATCAAAGGTATAGACTCGACGGTTCCGGTTACGTCTCGAAGAGCGTAAATCTTTTTATCGGCGGGAACTATATCGTCGCTCTGTCCAAGCATAACAAAACCGCAGTTTTTAAGGGCAGATCTTATCTCATCATCATTCAGATATATCTTGTATCCCTCAATAGATTGAAGTTTATCGAGCGTCCCGCCCGTGTGACCAAGCCCTCTGCCGCTAATCATAGGGACCGTTACGCCGCATGAAGCGACCAAAGGAGCTAAAATCAAACTAATCTTATCGCCTACGCCGCCGGTGGAATGTTTATCAACCTTTTTTGCCGGAATATACGATAAATCCAAACTTCTCCCGGACGCTATCATGCTTTTAGTCAAAGCCGCGGTCTCTCCGCTCGAAAAGCCGTTCAAGAAAACCGCCATCAATAAAGCGGAAACTTGATAATCAGAAATCCCTCCGGACAAATATTCTTTGATAAACCATTCTATATCGCTAACGGACAACTCGTTTCCGTCTCTCTTCTTAATAATAACGTCGACCGCTCTCATTGCTCTCCCTATTCCCCAAATAGTAGAGGAATTTTATTAAAAAATCAAGAATTAAATAGCAAAGATTCTCTATCCCGTTATTTTTTTGGGGCGAGGGAAAAATCGACGCATATGATACTGAAAATAAAAATGACACATATGGGCTTTAATTTGACGCATATGGACGTAGCGCCGCTCCCCGATGGAAAAATCGACGCATATGATACCGACAAACAGCGGGGTACGCTCTACTGCTTTAAAAATTTGACACATATGCGCCGCGCCTTGATAAAAAATGCGCCATATGTGTCAAAAAAAAATCGACCCATATGCGTTAATTTTCCAAAAAACCGACGGGCGCAATTTTTAATCATATAAATTTTAAAACCTGCAGACTACCCTATCTCTGGTTATAGAATTTATATTTTTTATGCCGGTAAGTATCATTATTTTTTTCAATTCTTTTAAATATCTATCAATTAATATTTTTACTCCGTCTCTTCCGCCCCCCATAACGGCGGTCGCAAAAGGTCTTCCGATTAGAACCGCGTCGGCTCCAAGCGCAATCGCTTTAAAAATATCTTCTCCGCTTCTTACGCCCCCGTCGAATAAAACCTTAATTTTTCCTTTTACCGCTTTAGAAATATTTTCCAGAACCGAAATCGACGAGGGGTGATTTTCGGTTATCCTGCCGCCGTGATTGCTTACCACAATCGCCGACGCTCCCGCGACGACGGCGCTCTCGGCGTCCTCGACGGACATTACCCCTTTAATAATAAAAGGAACAGAAATTTTATCTATTATTTTTTTTAATTGAACTATCGTTTTTGGCTCAACCCCTTGTTTATGAATATCCATCGTAGGCATAGATATTCCGTCTACGTCCATTCCAAAAAGTTTTGCATTTATTTCGTTGGACTCGTCGATTCTTTTATTAAGCTCTTTTTCGTCAATTCTGGGTTTGATAATCAAACCGCCATGTCCGTCGGCAGATTTAATTGCTTCGACTCCTATTTTATATAAATTCTGCGGAGCGCCGTCGCCAAGCAATCCGATTATTCCCGAGTCTTTGCAGCCCGCCAATAATTCCGAACCGTATTCAAGTTCGGATATTTTCCCTCCCAAATTAATATCCGTCCCGGCTATAGGGGCGGCGATCAAAGGCAGAGCCAAATGAATACCAAAAATATCAATTTCGGTATCGGCTTCCTTTATATCGTGAATTGATTTTGTTATAATCCGGACTTTTCTTAAATCTTCAAAATTTCTTACAAACGAATCGCCGTTTCCAATCCCGCCAATACCCGGAACTTTTCCTCTGCACTCCTCTCCGTTACATATGTTGCAAACAAAACAGGCTCTATTAAATTTTTCCCTGGCGCCGCGTCTGATCTCTTCCCAAGAAACCTTATCCATTTTTGGGGTAGTTACGACATTAATAATTTTATGAACCTTTCTAACGACTTCCCACGCCTCTTCCCGCGTATCTCGAACGACAATGAAATTTCCGGCCTTTTCAACGTTGCTCTTTGGAATTACTACCTCGTCCCCTTCCTTTACATGAAAAAAGATATTCTTTACCCCTTCAATAGCGAGCGCCTCTTCAACTCCAAGTATCTCTTTAACAATACCGGGAGATGGAATTATAGCCTGTTCGATGGAAAAACATTTTTTTGTCGGAACTAAAGAACTTGGCGGATATCCTAAAGCAATATCCAGAGCGTTCCGGATTACATTAATCCCCGTCGCATAGGGAAAAGTATAAGCCGACATAAAACCGCCCGATAACCTCGCCGCAATCTCGCCAACCTTCGCCCCATTTTTTGTTATCTTTATATCCCCTTTAGCCGCTCCAATATCTATACCTAAAGCTCTAATCCCTTTCTTGAATACCTCGATCCCCTCGTTTAACTCCTCTTCAGGCAAAGCCGAAGGCAATACATGCCCCGTCTCGATAAAATAAGGCTCTCTTTCTATTATTCTATCCGCAACGCCGGTAATAAATATCTCTCCATCATAAATTAGCGCGTCTATGGAAAGCTCCGGTCCATCCATATACTCTTCCGCTATCAACTCCCCGGACGGACTGCCGTTTTTAGCGTTCAAAAAAGCGTTCTCAAGATTTGCTTCGGATTCGACCTTCATCACCCCTCTCGCGCCCATGTTGTCCGCCGGCTTTAAAACAAAAGGATACCCCAACAAGCTTGAGGCTTTTTTTAAATCTTCAAAACTCCAGCATTTATAAAAATCCGGAATCGCAACGTTATGCTCCCTAAAACGTTCGCGCATTTTTATTTTATTACTCGCCGCTATGGCGTTTTCATATTTTATACCCGGCAACCCTAATGCGTTCGCTACCGCCGATACGGTCATAGACGCGTCCGTGCCAACCGTTATCGCTCCGTCAATCTTACGCCCGTTATTAAACTCCTTTACGACTCTAACAGTCCCTTCTATATCCCTGGTGGAAACAACTACTGGAAAATCCGCGATTTTCATCCCCGGAGCTTCTTTATTATAATCCGTCACAACCGTCGTTAATCCCATCGAATTCGCAGTCTTTATCGCCGGAACCTGTAATAAACCGGCTCCAATTATTAATATAGTCTTTCCATGATAATCATTCATAATATTTCCTTGAGAGTTTACGTTATATCTATTTTCGTAAGAATATATTTTTTTTTTAGTATAATCTTGGTTTTGCTTTACATAAACAACTAAAATTGAATATTTTCTTTTGAGAGTTCTTTTCTGATAATTTTTTGATTTTTCAGGTAGTATATTAATAGCTTAATTTTTTGCGCCGACGACAAAACTATCAATATAGCGCCTATTATTTCCGTTACTATAATAAACTCGTCAAAAAAAGGGAAAGGTTTGTCGACAAATAATTTTAAAGCGGATATACCTAAAAAACAGAGGAGATAAAAAATTGTCGCCCTACCTAAAAAAGTCGTTTTTAACTTGAATTTTATATCTGTAATCAGGAAAAACACCATTAATATAAAAAGACCGGGGATTCTGATCATTATTAATATAAAAAACCACCAATCGATAATATTTTTACTGAAAATAAGGATAGAAAAGCAGGTAATCATCAAAAAATCTCCGACGGGGTCTAAAACCATGCCGAGCTTTGTAACTTCGTTTAATTTTCGGGCAAGTATTCCGTCAAAAAGGTCTGTTAGACAAACTATCACGGTAAATATGAAAATAGAAATTTTGATTTTGATATTGCCGTTATTATTTTCCGACACAAGACCAAACATAACTATCAACATAGGAACTAATGAAAACCTTATAGCCGATAGAACATTTGAGATATTTAGATGATATATTTCTTTGCCCGTATTAATGTCTTTTAACCAATCTATTTTGAGAATAAAAAAGCCCCACATACAAGCGACGAGAAAGGTTTCGGATAAAATTACGGCGACGGAAATTATTGGATCGACTTTCATTATTTTTTGAAAAACTATATATAAAGATAAGCAAAAAACCAATATTAGAAAAATCCCAATCGTTACGTTTATTCGTTTTCTTCTTGAAGTTGAAATCATTATTTTGCCAAAACTTATAAAATTTGGAGCATATTACATCGATTTTTTTTATAAGTCAATATTTAAAAATAAATTATAATTATTTATTGTTTTTTTTTTATTTAGATATATATTATAGGATAAGGATCGGCTTATGAAATTAAAATTTAAAAAAATATTCTACGACAGATCTTATAATGCGCCGGTAGCCGTTTTGAGAGATAAAAATTATGATTTTTATTTCTTCAGAATATCTCACGATTTTGCCGTGAAAATTTTAGACGCTATAGAAAATAATAACGGCGGTTCTATCGGAACGACAAATAAAGCTAACTTGTCGTTAACAGATTATATTAACGGCGAATATAGAGGCGAGATAGAATATATGGACGACGGCAAAATATACTGCCAAGAGAGGTCTTGCGGCGAGATTATATACCGTTCGGTTATCGACGACTCTTATATCGACGCCAGCCCGAAGATATTTTTTAAATTTCTGGAAGATAATAACGAGTTATATTACAATTCGGGCGAAAATAACGTATATCAATATTGTTAGATTCCCATTCTTGTTCTTATGTTTTGAGGTATTTCGATATTGAAAAGTTTGGAAGTTTTGGTTAGTAGTTTGACGGGATCGAACGGCTTTGTGAGGTAATCGTTGCATCCGGCTTTTAAACACTTATCTCTGTCGCTATCCTCGCCGTCGCGTTCGTCCATTGCCTGAGCGGTAATAGCCCATATTTGTATATCCTTTATCGTTTCGTCTTCTCTTATTTTTTCCGCCGCAGTCAACCCGGCGTCGTTTGTTTCCATTTTTATATCCAACAAAACCAGCTCCGGTTTTTCTTTTTTAGCAATATTCACCGCGTCGACCGAATTATCCGCCTCAAAATATTCAATATTTGAATTTGGACCTAAAAGTTTGAAAAAATTTATCAAAACAAATCTATTCTCAGGTCTATCGTCGGCAATTAATATCTTAGGCATAATAATTATCTCCTAAAAAAATTTGATATTAATCAAATAATAAACGATAATATTAAATAACGCAATAAAATTAAAAATAAATTTCTAAATAATTTATATAACGCGGTAATACAAATATATATATGAGAAAATTTTTAGAAAATTTTAGCGATAATTTTAAAACTAAAATAGACAGAATAACTTATTTTTCGGGATTTTTCAAACTGGTTATAGTGGAGCTTGCGCTTTTTCCAAAAAGGAAACAGGTAACCGCTACGGTATTGATAAGACAGATACTATTTACAGGATTTGAGGCTTTAAAACTGGTAAGTTTGATAGGACTTACAATCGGCGGAATTATTATTATACAAGGCATGGGGTTGCTGGAGAATTTCGGTCAATCCGATTTGGTATATACCATATTAATAATGGTAATAACTAAGGAGCTGGGACCTATTATTACCGCTATTATCTTAATAGCCCGGTCGGGAACCGCAATTTCCACAGAACTGGGCAATATGGTGGTAAATCATGAAGTAGAAGCGTTATATTCGTTCGGCGTTAATCCTATCAGTTACTTAATAATACCGAGAATTCTGGGGGTTATGATATCCTTTTTTGCCTTATCAATTTATATGAATTTGGCGGGACTTTTAGGAGGGTATCTTGTCGCTAACATATTTTCGCCGTTTTCGTTTATCGAATTCGGGACTAAATTAATGCAAAAACTTACCGTAAAAGACGCCGTAGTGAGTCAAATTAAAAGTCTTGTTTTTGGTTTTATCATCGCAATAATATCTTGTTATCAGGGATTGAGCGTTAATTACGCTTCAACGGAAGTTCCTCAAAAAACAATTAAAGCGGTAGTTTCCAGTTTAAGCTGGATAATAATATTTGATATTTTAATAGCGCTGATATATTATTCGATTTAGGTAAAAATAAATATGAACGATATAATTTTATCCGTAAAAAATATTTTTTTCAAAAACGAAAACTATTTGGTCTTAGACGATATCTCTATCGACATAGAAAAAGACACTTTTAACTGCATAATCGGCAAGTCCGGAGCCGGTAAGAGCACGTTATTGAAAATAATGGCGGGCTTACTGATACCAACTTCCGGCTCCGTTATAGCGTATAATAAGGATTTAACCAAACTATTCGATAGAGATATTACTAAAATTAGAAAACTATACGGTTTTGCTTTTCAAGACTCGGCTCTTATATCTAATTTATCAATCAAAGAAAACCTTAGTTTGCCTCTGAAAAATAAATTCAAATATATAACGTTAAAAGATATAGACGACAAAATTTTCTACTATATGGACAGACTAAATATGAGCGATTCGCTTACTTTAAGACCGGCGCAGCTCAGTTACGGCGAACAGAAACTGTTATCTGTCGTAAGATCGATTATAGCCGATCCCGAAATTCTTTTTCTCGACGAACCTCTAACTTCGATCGACGCAACCTTAATGAAAAAAATTCTTAATATTATAATAGAATATACAAACAAAGAAAATACTACGATTATAGCCGTAACGCATTCTAAAGATTTGTTATTAAACATATCTTCAAGAGTTATGCTTTTAGAAGATAAAAAAATCAAATTAGACTGCGAAGGATTAGATTGGGACTCTATAGACAAAAAGAATTTACCTGAAATATTACAAGATATACTCGGATAATCGCGGAGGAGATATATGAAATTTAAAATGAGACACGCAGATAAAATAGTCGGAGTTTTCCTGTTTTTGTCTATTTTTATCCTATTGCTAACTATAATAATGATTTTATTAAATCAAAAAACTTTTACAAAAAAAATATATTACAAATCAAGATTCGCCGATAGGGTCGGTTTGAAAATAAATCAAGATATAAATTTTAAAGGATTTGTCGTCGGAAAAATCACGAAATTTAAATTGAACAGTATACCTAATAAACTTTCGCTTGAAGAATTTGAGACGCATATTATGAGTAAAATTAGAATGAAATATAAAGATGAAAAATCAAGAAACGAAATAATCGACTATATAATAAAAAAATACGATATCGTTAAGGGGTATTTTATTATACGAGAAATCCCTCAAGATGAGAGATTGGAGTTATTAGCTTTTTTTAGAGACTTGGGTTACGCTAATACGGTAGATATAGATTTTTTTATTTATGAAAACTACTACGACATTATGAAAGAGAACTCTGTAATAAATAAAGCCTCCAATCCTTTGACCGGAACGTCCATATCTTTACTGACAAACAATTTTACGGTCAATCCGGCTAAACCAAATTCTTACATACCTTCGCTTGACACCGACGAGGGCAAATTGATTTTATCTATGGGACAAGTAAAAGAGAGAGGAGACGCTATATCCTCTATAGTCAATAACTTAAATCAGATTCTTGCCTCGTTAAATAGCGATAGGAATCCCGAACAAAATTCTATATCAAGAATTCTTGTAAATGGGGCCGATTCTGTCGAACTATTAAAAAAAGAGCTTTACGTTGTTGATAGAATACTCAAAAATACTAACGACGTAATAAAAAACTTTTTTGAAATTACCGAAAATTTTAGAGAGCTATCCGTTAACATGAAAGAGCCGGAAGGATTAGTAAAAAGGTTAGTCGATCCCGACGGAGAATTTATGTTTAACTCCATAAAGAAGTCGCTCGACGGGCTTTCAGACATTATGGGGCAACTGTTGACTTTCACGCAATTTATCAACGGACAATCAAGCGACATTGAAACGCTGTTGCTGCAAAGCAAGGATACGATGAAAGAACTTAACGACGTGATCGAAGGCATAAAGAATAATCCGCTGATTAAGGGGGGGATTACCGACAAAAAAAGTCAGGTTCCCGTAAAAGAGAATATTAGGGATAAGGATTTTTAAAATGAAAAAAATTAGAGTAATTTTTAAAATTTGTTTAACTATAATTTTCTTCATTAGCTGTTCGACTGTTTCAACTAAGGTCGTTTACGAAAGTAATTATTATAAAAATTTGGCTGCGGAAAATTCTCAAAGCGCTAACGAATACGTAAAAAAAATTGAATACAAGAAAGCGTTGGTGTATCTTGAAGAATCTTTAAGATACAACAAGTTAGCTGATAATATCTCCGGAATATCCCTAAATTACGCCGATATAGGAAAAGTTTGGCTATTAATGAACGATTTTAATAAAGGATTAAGTTATTATAATTTGGCTAAACAAACTATAGACAACGAATCGGGCGAAGGGAATTATCAAAAAGAGACGGCTTATATACTAAACGCGCTCGGAGAGGCTCATTACCTTTTAAAAGAGTATGAGAAATCAAAAGATTATTTCAATAAAGCTCTTGAAATAGAAAATAAACTCAAAAACAGAGAGAACATAGCCATAATATATATGAATTTTGCTAAAATAGAAAAATCCGTCGGAAATTATAAAAAAGCCCTCGGATATTTCCTCAATTCTACCGGAGTCCTTGAAAAATTGTATAAGAAAAAACTTTTAAATAATATTAAAAATCTGGGGCTTGCATATTACTCCGTGGGGCATCTATATTCAAAGTTGAATAATCCTAATAATTCCGAAAAATACCTTAAAATGGCGTTAAAAATTGATAAAATGGTCGAGGATATTAACGGTATTGCCGACGATTACTACGGATTAGCCATAATTCAATATAGAAAGAATAATTTTAAGAAAGCGCAGCAATATTTTATAAAATCCAAAGATATTTATAAAATATTAGATAATCTTTCTCAATACATCCTAATTAATGACTATCTTTTAGATATTTATCAAAAAGACGACGCTCTTGATAAATATCTTTCGATACTCGAAGAAAATTATCTTTTACATAACAAAGACGAAAATATAAAACAAACCATTATCGATATTTTAAAAAATCCGGATATTTCAAAATATTTATCCGACGACGACCTTAAACGTTTGAATGAAAAATATAAATAATTAAATCTTGCTTTTTTTTATAATTTTTGATATATTAACGCCAATACAAACGAGTATCAGTAAAAGAGAGGTTATATGTCGGACGCAGAAAAAGCTAAGAAAAATAAAAAGATAAATAAGATGACAGTTCAAGAGCTTGATAAGGCTATAGAGACGACCGTTAAAGAGATGGGCAATCTTAATTCAAGATACGGCAGAGAACTACAAAAAAGAAAAGAAGCTATAAATTCTGAAGTAAAATAAATGGCTGTAGGTCCGGATAGATATCTATCAATATCCGATTTTACAAGAATTCTCAAATCAAATCTCGAGTCTTCGTTCTCGACGCTTTTTTTAAGAGGCGAGATATCAAATTTCAAGCCCTCCTCTTCGGGACACATTTATTTTGTTTTAAAAGATAAAGGCGCTTCTATCAAAGCCATTATTTTTAAAGGTTCTCTGGGGGCGATGTCGGATTCTTTCAAAAAAGGGGCCAATTTATTTAAAGACGGCTCCGAGGTCTTAGTTGAAGGCAGGCTGAGTTTATATGAAAGAAACGGCGACTATTCTATAATTATTAGCAGAATAACCCCAATCGGAGCCGGCGAATTAGCTGTTAAATTTGAGCTTCTTAAAGAAAAATTATCTAAAGAGGGCTTGTTTGATCAATCCCGAAAAAAAACGCTGCCTTTATATCCGGTAAGCGTCGGCATCGTAACCTCCCCGACCGGAGCGGCTCTTCAAGATATGCTAAACGTTTTAAACAGAAGATTCTCTTCGTTAAAAATTACCGTATTTCCGACCGCCGTGCAGGGCGAAGAAGCCAAATTTGAAATTGTAAAAGCTATTGAATGCGCTTCGTACCATTATAGAAAAAACACAAATTTGAAAGTCGACATTCTTATTATATCCAGAGGCGGCGGTTCGATAGAAGACCTTTGGGCGTTCAACGAAGAGATAGTAGCAAAAGCGATCTCAAACTGCCCCATTCCGACGATTACCGGTATCGGACACGAGATAGACTTTACAATCGCAGATTTTGTATCCGATTTGAGAGCTCCGACTCCGTCCGCCGCCGCCGAGATAGCCGTTAAAAACGGTTCGGATTTGCTAAATACAATAGTCTCTTATAAAATACGGATCAAGGGCTCTTTCAATTTGATAATGGAAAAATATCTAAACAGATATAGTCTCTGTACTCTTGACAAACTTTTATTCTACTTTAAGCGAATTTACGAAAACGCTCTGCAAGATTTCTCTTTTATAAAAGAAAAAAATAATAATAAATTAAAAGAAATTTTAGAACTAAACGAAAAAAAGTTTCATCTCCTTATGCAAAAACTTGATAATCTCAGTCCTCTCAAAATCCTTCAGAGAGGTTATTCTCTGGTATTAGATAAAGATAATAAAACAATATCAGACTCCGCTTCCGTTAATACCGGCGATATTCTCCGAATAATACTAAACAAAGGCAAACTTGAAGCCGAAGTTACCGGCGTAGAGTAAAAAACTCAAAAAGTAGCGCTTCAAGCGCCCTATGTTTTTTTGGGGAGTAAAAAACATCTGTTCCATATGCGTCGAATTTTTATGCGACAATTGTCGCGCGTTATCGACGCGTAGCATATGTGTCAAATTTACAAAGCTGTAATCCTCGATTATACTGAACCCTCGATTTCCCCTCGCATCCGCTCGGGACGCGAAATCGAGGGTTCAATGGATACGCATATGTGTCAATTTTTTATCGGGAAGCGACGCGGCGTATGTAGCTCCATATGCGTCGAATTTTTATCGAGGAACGACGCGGCGTATATAGCTCCATATGTGTCAAATTTTATTTCCCGTTAAAAAACCGACGGGGACTAAAAAATACAAAGATATAATTGACGATTGCCTTTAATTTATATATATTTCTTATAAGGACGATTATATGCTTGAAGTTACTATTAATGAAATACAAAATGATATCGACGTTTTTCTTTCAAAAATCAAAAACGGAGAAGAAATTGTTATTAAAGACTCAAATAATCCAATCGCAAAATTAATGCCTTATAAAACATCAAAAAACAAAAGAATTTTGGGCAAAGAAAATGGGAAAATATGGATGAGCGATGATTTTGACGCTCCCCTTCCAGATTCAATAATCAGAGATTTCTATAAGTGAAATACCTGATTGATACTCACATATTCTTATGGATGATATCCTCTCCTGAAAAACTTTCGTTAAAAGTAACCGAGATATATGACGTTCAAGTTATTTGGTAAATAATAGGTCTTAGGAATTTATGCGCTTTAATTCTCACAGACCTCATCGGGGAGCGCGGCGTATGTAGCTCCATATGTGTCAATTTCAAATGCGTCGGTTTTTCTCCCGCCCCAAAAAAAACATAGGGCGCATACTTCAAATTTCTATTTCCCGCGCGCCGTCGGATATATCGTAGTTGTAGAATTCAGGCGCGATTCCGGTAGATTTTTGATATTTCTGCGATATTTCAAGTTTTATTTTATCCAGATCGTCTTTTTGAGCGATAGCTATCGCGCACCCTCCGAAGCCCGCGCCCGTCATCCTCGCCGCAATAACTCCCGAAGTCGATCGGGCGGCTTCGACAATAGCGTCGAGATAATCGCCCGTTACTTCAAAGTCGGTCTTAAGAGAATCGCCCGATTCGTTAATCAGGCGCGCGAGTAGACTCAAATCGTCGTTTTGCAAACTCTCAAAAGCTTTCAAGACTCTATCGTTTTCGCCGACGACGTGATTTAATCGTCGGTAAATAATTTCGTCGGCGCTTTTTACTTTGGATTTTAACTCGTTCCACTCCCCTATCGTTACGTCTCCTAACGCGGTCTTTTTTATTCCGTAATTTTTAAGTATTTCAAAGCCCCGCTCGCACTCGCTTCTTCTTTCGTTGTATTTACTCTCCTCAAGCCGCCTTTTTTTATTGGTATTCATTATTATTATAGTTTTATCCTTAAGATTTATCGGAGAATATTTGAAATCAAGCGTATCGCACTTCATTTTGATTACTCGATTTTCTTTCGCATTTCCGATAGCGAATTGATCTAAAATCCCGCATTTCACGCCGACAAAGTTGTTTTCAGCCCTCTGAGCGCATAGAGTCAGTTTTATCATCTCTTTTGAGCCGTTTTCAGGAATATTATAACCGTTTATACCTAATATCGCCAAAATCAGCGACATTTCCAGGGAGGCGGACGAAGATAGCCCGCTTCCGTTTGGAATATTGCCGTAAACTACGCCGTCGAATCCCCTATCGATCTTGTATCCGTCCGCCGCTAATTCGACCAAAACGCCCTTTAGATAATCCCCCCAGTTATTCTCTTTGATTTGATTTGAGGATATATCGACTTTTAAAATTTTGTCGGGAAAATTTATAGAAAACGCGTTAAATTCGGCGGAAGAATTCGGCTTAACTAAAACGAAAGTTCCGGCGCTAATCCCCGCCGGCATACAATATCCGCCGGTATAGTCGGTATGTTCGCCGACGACATTAATCCTTCCCGGAGCAAAAAACAACCGGAATTTTTCACTATTTACAAATATTTTTGAATATTCTTCAAATAAAAATTTTCTAATATCTTCGGTCATATACTACTTCCAAAATAAACTTATTATACTGTTTTTCGAGCAAAAAGCGACGCAATCAGCCGTATAAGGGACGTAATTACCGATAATCCTGCAATAATCAGCCATATTTTATAATCAAATATCGGTTTTACGCCAAACACCGTGTTTAATCCCGGAATATAGATAATTAATCCGATCATAATCGCCATAGCGAGAGTGAATAGCTTTAATAATTTATTAGGCGCGGTAAATTTACCGAGGAACTTCCCGTCCCGCATAATAAAGACGTATATTTGCGGCGAAATCAGCGTTATTAAGAACGCTATCGTTTGAGCCATAACGAGATCGTCATTTGAAATTTTCAATCCTATGAGATAGCCGGCGGTAATCGCTATTCCGAAAATCAAGCCGTCTATAATCATGTTGATTCTGTCTGAAATTTTCAAAACCGATTTTTCATTAATAAGCGGCTTCTTTTTCATAATCGCGTCGTTAGACGGGTCGATACTCAGTCCGACGCCCGGAGCAGTCTCCATTACGACGTTTGAGAAAAGTATCTGAATCGCAGACAACGACGCGCCGGGACCAAAAAGCGTGGACAATAGAATCGTAACGACTTTTCCGATATTATTTGTTATGAGATATTTTACCAGTTTCTTAATATTATAAAAAACGGTTCTCCCTTCTCGAATCGCGTTTATAATTGTCGCAAAGTTGTCTTCCGCTAAAATAATTTTCGCCGCCTCTTGGGTTACTTGCGAGCCGGCGCGTCCCATCGCAATGCCGACGTCGGATTTCTTCAACGCAGGCGCGTCGTTAACGCCGTCGCCCGTCATAGCCACTATATGCCCGTTATTTTTCAGATAATCTACAATTTTCAGTTTCTCAAGCGGCGTTACGCGCGAATATACTTTCAACTTCTCTACGTTGAGAGCTAATTGTTTCTCGCTCATCTTTTCAAGTTCGCCGCCTTCTACGACTTGATCGATATTGTCGGCTATTCCAACGTTCTCCGCTATACTGTAACCGGTTTTTTTACTATCGCCCGTTATCATAACGATATTTATATGCGCCTCTTTTGCAGTCTTAATTACCGCTTTAACTTCGTCTTTCGGCGGATCGTAAATCGCCGCGCATCCTAAGAACGTAAAATCGGAAGTCATATCCTCTTTATCAATTTTATGATTAGCTTTTTTATCGGCGGCTTTTTTCAAGAAACCGATTAGTCGATAACCTTTTTCCGATCTCGCTCCCAATTCTTTAAGTATTTCATCTTTTATCCGGCTATCAAGAGCGGCGGTTTTATGATTTATGTAATATTTATCGCACAAATCCAGAATTTTATCCGGCGCTCCTTTTGCGATAATTTCTATTTTATTGTCTGGACTTTTTACCAAACTTGCGGAATACATATATTCCGACGAAAAAGGGATGCTATCGAGAGTTTTATACAGTTCAAACTGTTTAGGTTTGTATCCCGTTAAAAATCCCGCTTTCAACAAGGCGAGTTCGGTTGGATCGCCGGTTTCTTTTATTATATTACCGTCTTGCTCCTCGATAGCGGCGGTAGAGCATTTTGTAGATATAAGGAAAATATCGCGAACCACCTCGGACTCCCCTTCCCCGATAATTTTAAAAATTTCGGCGTTAGTATAAAATTTGTCCCCTATAAAGATCTCTTTTACAGTCATATTGTGTTGCGTGATCGTTCCGGTTTTATCTGTGCAGATATAATCGACGCTTCCCAGCGTTTCAACCGACGCCATTTTTTTGACGATAACTCCGTTTTTAGCAAGCCGCTCGACGGCTAAGGATAGCGCGATCGTTATGGACGCCGGCAATCCCTCCGGAAATACGGCGACCATTATACTTATAGCTATGAGTATCGCCTCGTTAATTTTAAAAGATTTAAACAAACTGACCAGCAATACGAAAACCGCAGAGAAAAACGCCAATCCGACGAGGAATTTGATCTCTTTACCGAGACGTTTTTGTAGCGGAGTCTTTTCCTCTTTCGCTTCCTGTATCGTATTTGCTATTTTCCCCATCTCGGTTGAGGAACCGGTTTTTATTACGACCGCTTTTCCGACTCCGTTTAGGACTTTGCTTCCGGAAAATATCATATTCTTCATCTGGTATAATTTTAAACTGCCCCCTTTAAGCGCGTCGCTTTTCTTTTCTATCGGCTCGCTTTCGCCCGTTAAATGAGCTTCATCGACTAACAGATTTTTTTCTTCTATTATTCTTGCGTCCGCCGATAAAATATCCCCCGATTCAAAAGAGAGAATATCCCCCGGTACGACAAATTTTGAGGCGATTATCTCTACCGCTCCGTTTCTGATTACTTTTGTTTGAGGGGATAAAATTTTCTTCAACTCCTCGACGGCTCTCTCCGCTTTACCGTCCTGTATAAGACCGATAATCGTATTTACCAAAACGACGCCCAAAATCGCAAATCCTTCAATAATATCTTTGATAAAAAATGAAAAAATCGAAGCGGCGAATAAGATTAAAACCATCGGCTCTAACAAGGATTTGAAAATTTTTTGAAGCAACGTCTCCCTTCTCTTCTCGGCAATCTCGTTATACCCAAAACTTTTTAGTCTCTCCTCGGCTTCTTCAGTATTCAAACCCGAACGGTCTGAATTGACCTTTTTCAACGCTTCGTCTGTTCCAACGTTGTAAAATTCGTTAAGATTGTACATATATTCTCCTTTTTAAAATAAAAAAAAAGACCTTTAACAAAACTCTTCCGTAGACGATAACTAAACCGCCTTAAATACGAAAATATTTTGTTAAAAGTCTCGTTTGCGTTCTCTAAATCTCTTAGTAGAACGTTTCATAACCGGAAAAAGTCTAGCGCTCTTTCGCGATTGTCGGCTATGAGTCCCGCTTTTTTTAACGGGAAAACTACTCCCCTTTAATTATCCGTATTATAATAACATTTTAGCGTTAATGTCAAGAAATTTGTTATTAAAATTAAAATTATCAACTCTTGATTTTTTTTATTTAATTATATAGAATGCGGGATAACATTTTAAAAGAGTTTGATATGAAATTTCTAAAATTCTTTCTTATATTTATAATTCTATCTTCTTGCTCGAAGATTAGTTTCGGCGAAAAGCCCAAAAAATACGATGAAAACATTGCATATACGCAAGGTAAGGAGTTTTTCGGCAAAAATAAACTGGAATTAAGATACCTCTACGTCGAGGGAAAAGACAAGCGGCATTTAATATTTTATCTTCACGGATTTAACAGAACGGAAGAGGAGTGGGCTGAAAAAAACGGATTCGGCTCAAAATATTATGCGGTTCTCAAAAATAATCCCGATTTGCCTGAATATTCGGTCGTAGCGATAAGTTTAAGTAACGCTTTTATGTTTCTTGAGGACGCTCCCAAACCGTACTCCGACGACCTGGAAACGCTGATGATTAAAGAGATTGTTCCCTATTTTAAGACAAAACTTGACGTAAAAGGCGAAAAAACTTTTCTAATCGGACATTCTCTCGGCGGATACAACGCTCTATCGCTATCTATGAGAAATCCCGATATTTTCCCCGTAGTTTGCTGTATTTCGCCTTATACCGCTCCGTTTTCGCCATGGGACGACGATTTTGAAGAGACAGGTAAAAAACTTAAAATGAGTCGTAATCAGATATTTATCCTAAAAACTATGTTATCAAACGCTTTCGGCTCTAAAGAGAAATGGAACGAATACAATCCGTTTTACCTATTGGAAAATAAAGATAAATTCCCTTTTATAGTTATGTCGTCGGCGACCGAAGACCTGCCGGGGTTTAACTGGTCGGTAAATCTATTCGCTCAAAAATTAACTGAAAAAGGCGTTCCAAATATTTCCTGCGAAACTGAAGGGGATCACTGGACAACTTGCCAAGATATTTTTACAAATTTTCTCAAAAAAATTGCAGAATAAATCCGGTATTTCGTATGTTTTAAAAAAAATATCGGTACTCCGTCAGTTTTTTGGGGTAAGGAAATGGATAACGCAAGTCTGTCTCAAAAAAATTGACACATATGAAACAAATATTTTTTATTCCCCAAAAAACTGACGGCTTACAAAATATCGAAAAAAATATCTTGAATAAAACTTAAATAAGCGCTATATTCGGGGCAAAATGGATATTATAAAAAAATTAAAAGAGACGGCTTTAGCGATAATTCCGGTAGATATTGTCGTAGCTATATTACATTTTACAATCGCGCCATTACCTTTGACTACTCTTATAGAATTCTTTATAGGTTCGGTTTTTGTAATACTCGGACTCGGAATATTTCTTGCGGGGGTCGATATAGGTATTGTTCCGGCCGGTTCGATGTTGGGAGCGTCTTTAACCAGAACAAAAAATTTGCCGTTAATTATTGTCGTAATTGCTATTACCGGTTTTGTTATCACAGTTGCCGAACCGAATTTAAAAGTGCAGGGCGATTTGGTCGAATCTGTAACCGGAAATATCAAATCCGGCGTTCTTATTCTTACCGTCTCTGCAGGATTGGGCCTGTTTCTTGCAATAGCTATGAGCCGAATTCTTATTCAAATACCTTTTAAACTGATAATAATAATAGGCTACAGTTTGGCGTTAGTTCTTTCAACTTTTATAGATCCGGTTTACGTCGCTATCGCTTTTGATTCGTCGGGAGCTTCTACGGGACCTTTAACCGTTCCTTTTTTCATTGCTCTCGGCATAGGGGTCGCCGGAGTTAGGGGCGACAAAGGAGCCGAGGACGACAGTTTTGGAACAACGGGAATAGCCGCGATAGGTCCCATATTGGGTATGGTTGTATACGGTTTTATTCTGGCAAAAAGCGGCGCCAATACCTCCGTTCCAAGCGAGGTAGCCATGGTTGCTTCCGACGATCAAAATTCAGGTCTTAAATATTTTTCGACAATAACCCAAACAATTAAAGACGTTACTATATCTTTAAGTCCTGTGTTAGTTCTGATAATAGCTTTTCAACTTTTTTTACTAAAATTACCGCCGGCTCAAATAAGAAGGGTGCTAACGGGTATTGTTTATTCATGGCTTGGTTTAATTCTCTTTTTCATCGGAGCAAATACCGGCTTCATTCCGGCCGGTAAAGCCATAGGCGGAGAAATAGGTGCGCTATCTTATAGTTGGATATTAATTCCAATAGGATGTATACTCGGTTCTATTGTCGTTTGCTCGGAACCGGCTATGTGGGTTCTAACGGAACAGGTCGAAGAAGTATCCGCCGGAAATATTCGTAAACCTGTCCTACTAACTTCCGTAGCTCTTGGGGTTTCAATTGGAGTAGGGGCGTCTATGTGGCGAGTTTTATCAGGATTCAGCGTCTGGTATCTGATCGCTCCCTCTTTTATAATAGCCATGATTCTAAGTCTGGTTACTCCAAAACTCTTCTCGGCTATAGCGTTTGATTCGGGTAGCGTCGCGACAGGTCCGGTATCGGCCGCTTTTATACTTCCGATAACTTTGGGGGCGGCTCAAACTTCGGGCGGCAATCCCGCTCTCGACGCGTTTGGATTAATTGCAATGATAGCGGTAGCGCCTCCGATAAGTATACAAATACTTGGGATAATGTTCAGACGCAAAGAGCTTTCAATAGAAAAAAAGCGTAAAGAAGAAGCTTTGGGAGCAAAAATAAAATGATTAAATACGACAAATTGGTTTGTACGGTGGTTAATCACGGTTTGGGGGAAAAGATCGCCGCCGATACGATTCAAGCCGGAGCCGGCGGAGGAACTATCCTCGTTGGAAAGGGAAGCTCCGATTCGGCGCTCCTTCGCTTTTTATCCATCGCAGACGTAGAAAAGGATATATTGTTGACTTTGATTACTAACGATCAACTTCAAGTCGTAACGGAAGCGCTCGTTAATTCCCATCATCTAGGTAAATATCCTTGCGGATACCTTTTTGTAATTGACTTAGGAGGAAAAATTATGAATAAAGTTTACGATCATGAATTAATTAATATCATAGTAAACCGAGGGTATGCCGACGACATTGTAAACGCGGCGCGAAAAGCGGGAGCTACCGGCGGCACTATACTTCACGCTCGAGGCACAGGCAAGCCGGGCGATGAAAAATTTTTCGGAATAACCATCGTTCCTGAAAAAGAACAAGTTCTTATTTTGGCTAAAAAAAATATTTCAGAAAATATTCAAAAAGCCGTATTAGAACTAGAATGTCTAAATACTCCCGGAATCGGCATAATGTTTGTAACTCCGGCTTCCGACTTCGTTCAACTAGGTAAAAAGTCCTAACGCTCCCGCTAATTATACTTACGACCAACCCTCTCTATTAGCGCCCCGCCGGTTTCTTGGCGGGAGGAAGAAATTCGACGCATATGATGTTAAGAAGAAAATTGACACATATGGGCAAATATTTTTGATTCGTAAATTATTTATCATTTTCTAAAAATTTATCCAAGTTTTTGTAAAGAGTTTTCTACTTTTAGGTGTTATATATACTAAAGAAAAAGGAGAAAATTTTATGAAAAACAAAAAACATTTATTTCACTTTATAGTGTCAGAGTCTATGAATACTACTGTCATAGATTTTCTACTAAAAGAGTTCAAAATTAATACGTTCAGCAAACTGTTTGAAACTATGTTTCGTCTCATTGACAAAAAAGTCCCAAAAATGAAGAGAATAATCGGGAATTGCCGCTCCGAATACGCCGTTATAGATAGCGTCGACGGTAAAAGATTGGATAAATATCTCAGGATTAACGAAGCGGACTATCTTCAAATAAAAAGATGGCATTCCTTGTATAACGAATTCGGTATGGCTTCGACAGTTCGAGATATTATACTGTTTTTCTATAACGGCGTTACGAAATATGGATTGGAAGGATTTCTCGAGATTGTTGGTAAGGAATTGAAGATGGATAAATTGAAAAATGACTTTTTGGATAGAATGACACAACTGTTAAATATCGCCGCTCAAAAACAGCTCTTATACGCGCTCGTAATCGAAAATTATCCCAAGTACGTCTATCTTACGTAAAATTATTTATTATTCTATAAAAAACCGACGGGTTACTCTCTATTATTAAAATTAATTTGAAAAAAAATGAAATATATGATTAAATGCTGCTTTGGTTATTATTAATTCGGAGCGATAAAATGGACAAAAATGCTTTTTCTAACCTGCTGGCAAACAAAATTTTAATTCTTGACGGAGCCACGGGAACCGAGCTTCAAAAAAGAGGTATGCCTAAGGGAGTATGTCCTGAAAAATGGGTTAGCGAAAACCCCGATTCAATTATAGCGGTCCAGAAAGATTACGTTGAGGCGGGATCAAACGTCGTCTATTCGTGTACGTTTGGGGCAAATAGGTTTAAACTTGAAGAATTCGGACTAGAAAATGAAGTTTACGCTTTAAACAAAAGACTTGTTGAAATATCAAGAGAAGCCGTAGGAAAAAGCGCCTACGTCGCGGGAGATATGTCTCCTACGGGAAAATTCGTCGAACCTTTTGGCGACGTTAATTTTGACGATATGGTTGGTATCTACTCCGAACAGGCGAAGGGCCTTTTAGACGGAGGAGCGGATTTTTTTGTGATTGAGACCATGATAGATATTCAGGAAACAAGAGCGGCTGTTATTGCGATCAAAGAACTTTGCGATTTACCGATTATCATTAGTATGACGTTTGGGGAAGACGGATATACTTTGACCGGAACCGATCCCATAACCGCTCTTGTCTGTCTGCAAAGTCTGGGGGTCGACGCTTTCGGATGCAACTGTTCGACCGGCCCCGATAAAATGATCGAAGTAATAAAATCGTTGAAGCCATACTCTAAAATTCCGCTTGTTGCTAAGCCAAACGCCGGTCTGCCCAAATTGATTAACGGCAAAACAACTTTCGATATGTCGGTTAAAGAATTCGGCAGTTATGCGGAGGAATTTGTCAAAGCCGGCGTCAATCTTTACGGCGGCTGTTGCGGAACTTCTCCGGAATATATAAAAGAGATTTCAACAATTACTAGCGGTTATAAACCGGTTCAGCCGTTGTTGAAAAGCTTAAGCGCAGTATCGGGACCGAGAAAAAATTTGATTTTAAATACGCCGAGACCTTTAGCGGTAGTCGGGGAAAGAATAAATCCGACCGGTAAAAAATTATTTCAAGAACAAATCAAAAACGGCAACTTCGAAGGGGTAAGAAAATTCGCTCAGGAGCAACAATCCGCCGGCGCCGCTATGCTCGACGTTAATATGGGTATGCCGGGCGTCGATGAAAAAGAGGCTATGTTGAAAGCGGTATCTTTGCTTTCGGGAATATGCGATCTTCCGCTATGTATAGACTCTTCTAATCCCGACGTTATCGAGTCCGCTTTGAGATTGTACCCCGGAAGAGCTTTGATTAATTCAATTTCTTATGAAAAGAAGAAAATCGAAAAACTTCTGCCTATAGCCGCAAAATACGGAGCGATGTTTATTGCTCTTCCGCTGACGGACGACGATATTCCAAAGACTGCGGCGGAAAGATTAAATATTTTTGAAAAGATACTTTTGGAAGCAAAAAAGTATAATTTTTCTATTTCGGATATAGTCGTAGACGGTCTGGTAATGACGGTTTCGGCAGATCAGACCGCGGCTCTTGAAACGCTTAATTTTATCAAGCTATGTAAGGAGATATATAACGTCAATACAATTGTCGGACTCTCAAACGTTTCGTTCGGACTTCCCGAAAGAAAACTTATTAACGCCTCCTTTTTATCTATGGCTATTCAAAGCGGCCTCAGTATGGCTATCGCGAATCCTAACGAGGAGATACTTATCAACGCTAAGTTTGCCTCCGACGTCTTGGTCGGAAACGACGCGCAATCCAAGTTATATATTGAGAAATATTCAAACGCCCAAAAAGTTGAAAACAAAACTCCGGATTCGACAAAAACCAACGAAGATATGATATTTAATTCGGTTGTCGAAGGTAATAAAGAAAAAATTAACGATCTGCTTAAGATTTCGTTAGATAATAAGATTACTCCTCAAGATTTAGTCGATAAATATCTCATACCCGCTATAAATAAAGTCGGAGATCTATACGACAAAAAGATATACTTTCTGCCTCAACTAATCGCCAGCGCCGAAACGATGAAAAAGGCGTTTCAATATATCGAGCCTCTTTTAATAAAAAGCGAAGAAAACCAAACTAAAAAAAAGAAAATAGTTATGGCGACGGTAAAAGGAGATATTCACGATATAGGTAAAAATATAGTAATTCTGATGCTTAAAAATTACGGATTCGACGTCGTCGATCTTGGCAAAGACGTCCCCTCCGAGAAAATAATCGACGCGGCGATAAAAGAAAACGCCGATATTATCGGGCTTTCGGCGCTCATGACTACTACCATGACCGAGATGAAAACGGTAATAGAACTTGCTAAAAACAAAGCCGTTCGCGCGCAAGTCATAATCGGCGGCGCGGTAATAACCGAAGATTACGCAAAAGAGATCGGCGCCGCCGGCTATTCAAAAGACAGCGTCGGCGCGGTGAAATTAGCAAAATCCTTATGCGGATTATCGTAACTACGACGGCAGCGCCATATGTGTCAATATCTAAACTCGGACTATCGGCGCATTGCGGGAATGATCAATTAAAAGCCGGTCTTTTTACCTTTGTAATATTTCTTTCAAATATTTTGCCGTATGGGACTTACTATTATGTATTATCTCCTCCGGCGTTCCTTCGACTATAATTTCGCCGCCGGCGTCTCCCCCCTCGGGACCAAGGTCTATTATATGATCGGCTATTTTTATAACGTCAAGATTGTGCTCGATAATTATCATGGTATTGCCTTGATCGACGAGTTTATTAAGGACTTTAGACAATTGCAAAACGTCTGCAAAGTGAAGACCCGTCGTCGGTTCGTCTAGGATGTACATTGTTTTACCCGTTCCCTGTTTAGAAAGTTCGAGCGATAATTTGACTCTTTGAGCTTCGCCGCCGGATAACGTCAAGGAGGATTGCCCCAGTTTAATATATCCCAGCCCGACGTCTCTCAACGTCGAAAGTTTATTGTATATGGGCTGATGTTTTTCGAAGACCTCGCAAGCTCTGTCTACAGTTAGATCGAGAACGTCGGCTATCGACAATCCTTTGTATTTTACTTCGAGCGTTTCGCGGTTATACCTTTTACCTTTGCAAACGTCGCATTTTATATAGACGTCCGGTAAAAAATGCATTTCAATCTTGATCTCCCCGTCTCCCTGACAATTCTCGCAGCGCCCCCCTTTGACGTTAAAAGAGAATCTCCCCGATTTGTATCCTCTGACTTTTGATTCTTCCATTTCGGCAAAGAGATCTCTGATATGATTGAAAACTCCAACGTAAGTCGCCGGGTTCGATCTCGGCGTCCTGCCGATTGGGCTTTGATCGATATTGATGGCTTTATCAAGATATTCAAGCCCTTCTATCTTATCGTATCCCCCCTCCTCCATCGAACCGCGGTTTAGTTTGTTGTGTAATACGGGGTACAAAATATCGTTAATCATAGTCGATTTACCAGATCCGCTAACGCCGGTAACGACCGTCATTTTCCCGAGCGGAATAGAAACGTTTATATTCTTTAGGTTGTGCAGTCTTGCGCCGTAAATATTCAGAAAATGTCCGTTTCCCTCCCGCCTTTTTGCAGGAATTGCGATCTTGTTTAATCCGGCTAAAAACAGTCCGGTTATAGAATTGGGATTATCTTCTACATCTTGAGGCGTCCCATAAGCCGTTATATACCCGCCGTTTTCGCCGGCTCCGGGGCCCAACTCCACAAGACAATCGGCGCTTCTGATTACCTGTTCGTCGTGTTCGACGACAATCAACGTATTGCCAATGTCTCTCAATTCCAGCAAAGTATTAATCAACTTATCGTTATCCCGCTGATGAAGTCCGATTGTCGGCTCGTCGAGAATATATAGCACCCCGACTAATCTCGATCCGATTTGAGTCGCCAACCGTATTCGTTGAGCTTCGCCGCCGGATAAAGTAGCCGTTTTCCTCTCAAGAGTCAGATATTCCAACCCTACGTCCTGTAAAAATTTCAACCGATTGTTTATCTCTTTCAAAATCTGTAACGATATTTTTTGTTGATTTTCAGTTAAAACCAAACTATTTATAAAATCGATGCAATTTGTAACCGATAAAACCGTTACGTCGCGTATGTTTTTATCATTAATCTTAATTGATAAAGGAATTTTTCCCAATCTCATCCCTTTGCACGACGGACACTCCTGAACGGTCATAAAAGATTCAAGCCACACGCGAACGCCAATACTTGAAGAGTCTCTTACTCTTCTCCTCAAATCAGGTATTATCCCTTTGTATTTCCCGATAAACTCCCAGCTTCCTCTTTTTTCTTTTGACACATATCTGAAATTTATCTCGTCGTCCCCGCCCCACAACAGAATATTTTTGATCTCTTCCGGCAGATCTTTCCATTTGGTATCAAGCGAAAATTTGTAATGTTGCGATAAAGCTATCAACTGCTGAAATACAATGTTATGCCGCGGTAAATGAGTCTGAATAGCGCCTTCGTTTAGAGATAAGTTTTTATCGGGAATTAATTTATCAATACTGAATTCCGACACGTCTCCCAAACCGCGGCACTCCTCGCAAGCTCCATGAGGATTATTGAACGAAAAAATCCTCGGCTGTATCTCCGGATAACTAATCCCGCAATCCAAACAGGCAAATTTCTCAGAATAAATCTTCGTTTCTCCGTCAAAATCAACAGATACAAGTCTGTCCGTCATTGATAAAGAGGTCTCAATCGAGTCGGCTAACCTATTTCTTACTCCATCTTTTAATATTATTCTATCTACGATAATCTCAATATTATGCTTTATGTTTTTTTCCAGTTTTATCTCTTCGTCGAGTTGATAAACGACCCCGTCTACCCGCGCTCTTACAAACCCGGATTTTTGCGCATCCTCAAAAATTTTTTGGAACTCCCCCTTTCTGTCTCTCGCCACGGGAGCCATAATAATCAACTTAGTCCCCTCTTTGCGCAAAAGAATATTCTCAATAATCTGATCGATCGATTGACTCTCGATCTTTTTACCGCAATTGTAACAATACGGCTCGCCGATACGGGCAAAAAGCAGTCTGAAATAATCGTAAATCTCCGTAACGGTTCCAACAGTCGATCTGGGATTCTTATGCGTCGTCTTCTGTTCAATCGAGATAGCTGGACTTAGTCCCTCGATATAATCTATATCGGGCTTCTCCATTTGTCCTAAAAACTGCCGAGCATAGGCGGACAAAGACTCGACGTATCTCCTCTGACCTTCCGCGTAAATTGTATCAAACGCTAACGAAGATTTACCGGAGCCGCTAACTCCCGATACGACTATAAGCTTATTTCTTGGTAAAGATATATCGATATTTTTTAAATTATGTTCTCTCGCGCCTTTTATTATAATATTATTGAACCCTTGCAATTTGACACCTTCATTAACTACAATATTTTCTGATTTTTCTTTCTGTTTATACTACATTTTTTTTTTTGAGCAAAGTAAATAAATTAGAAATAAAGCGTCCGTCGGCTTTTTAGGAAAAATGACACATATGGAACTATATGCGACGCAAGCGCTCCTCTATGAGAAAATTGACGCATATGATGTTTTTCCATAATCTATGAAAACAATGTAGACGCTCGACCTCTCTCGAGATAACTCAACTTCTTGTTATCGCATATGTGTCATTTTTAATCCTAACATCATATGCGTCGAATTTTCCCCGCCCCCAAAAAACCGGCGGGAGCATTTTTTGAACAATAAAACCTTGACTATCAATCAAAAAGTAATATACTATCGTCGGTCGGGAAGGAGAAATATTGATAAAATATATAAAAGGTTTGGTTGTAAAAAAAGAGAGCGATTGTCTAATTCTTGATAACAACGGTATAGGATACAAAATATTTTGCAGTTCCAGAGAGTTAAGTCAAATAAATACGGGTTCGGAAGCGACCATATATACGTATCTTGTTCACAAAGAGGATAATATGACGCTTTTTGGATTTGTAAAAGAAAAAAACTTGGAAGGATTTGAGTATTTGCTAAAAGTCGACGGATTTGGACCGAAACTTGCGTTGAAAATTCTCTCTTTTTACGATATAGACGAAGTATATTCGGCAATAGAGAGCGAAAATATAGAAAAACTAAAAAAAGTCCCGGGACTAGGTCCAAAAATGGTAAATAAACTATTATTTGAACTTAAAGGCAAACTTCCGGATACTTTTATTAATGATACCCCGGATAACGACTTTAATAGAGATATAATATCCGCCCTGCTGAATTTCGGTTATCAAGAGTCGGATATCAGAGCCGCCCTAAATAAATACAAACCGGAAACTCAAGATTTTCAAACGGAATTTAAAAAATATATTAAAATTTTAGCGAAAAAATTATGACAAACGATATAACTAATATTGAATTCGGCCGGGACGACGAATACGAACAGTCGTTAAGACCAAAATTTCTTAAAGAATTTATCGGACAGGATAGTTTTATCTCCAACCTCAAAGTTTACATCGAAGCGGCAAAAAGGAGAAAAGAACCGCTGGATCACATACTTTTATCCGGTCCCCCCGGCTTGGGCAAGACAACTTTGGCTTCTGTTATCGCAAATGAAATGAATGTAAATTTCAAATCGACCAGCGCTCCCGTTTTGGAAAAATCCGGCGACATAGCGGCGATTTTAACGGATATTGAAAAAGGAGACGTCTTTTTCATCGACGAAATACATCGTCTTAGAAGAAATATCGAAGAAATTTTATATTCTGCAATGGAAGATTTCTCAATCGACGTTATTATAGGACAAGGTCCTTCCGCGAAAAGTCTAAAAATCAATATCGAACCTTTTACGCTTATAGGGGCAACGACCAGATCGGGGATGATATCTTCGCCGCTTCGCGGAAGGTTTGGCATTAACGAAAATCTCGATTATTACGATAAAAACGATATGAAAAAAATACTAAAAAGATCGGGTAATATTCTGGGGATAACGATAGACGACAAAGCGGCGGACGCGCTTTCAGAATGCTCCAGAGGCACTCCAAGAGTCGCCAACAGATTATTAAAAAGAGTGAGAGATTTTGCTCAAATCGAAGGTATAGGTAAAATAAGCGAAGAAATAACAAAATCTTCTCTAAATAGGCTAAATATCGACAATCTCGGTCTAAATAAAATCGATATAAGACTTTTAAAAACGATGATTGAAAACTACGAAGGGGGACCGGTCGGCGCCAAAACTTTAGCTATATCTTTGGGGGAAGATCCCGATACTATAGAGGAGGTGTACGAACCGTATCTCATACAACTTGGTTTTATCAAAAGAACTTCGAGAGGAAGAGTGGCGACAAAAAAAGCTTACCTTCATTTGGGACTCGATTATATAGCTAAAGAGGAGACTTTATTTTCAGATGAATTATAAAATTCTATTTTTCCGTCTTATTTCAATACTGTTGTTAGCGCATTTTTGTTTTTCATGTAAAACAAAAATTGAGCGTTATAGCGATAAAACAAGCAAATCTTACGAAATAAGAGTAAAATTGAAAGATTTAAACTCTATTATAAACATTCCTATTAGAAAAGATATAAAATTTGTTGATTTTATCACTAAAGAGCCGTTGGTTTTTGATAAAAAAACTAAGGAGGCGACAATTATTAAAAACGGCGAATATACTTATATAAACGATAAAAAAGCGCTTTCGCCGATTTCGGTTTTTTCGGAAAAAAACAGAATGATAAAAATAAACGACAGATTTTACTTTGGGACTATTACAATATATCCCGAAAGCTCGATTACAGTTATCAATTCTATACCGATAGAAACTTATCTTTTATCGGTTTTGCCGTCGGAGATACCGGCGACTTTTAAAATTGAGGCGATGAAAGCTCAAGCTGTCATAGCGCGAACCTATTCGATCTACTTTTTAAGAAAAAATGTCGATAATAATTTCGACGTCGACGACTCGACAAACTATCAGGTTTATAAAGGTTTTAATAACGTAGAGGATAAATACCTGAAAAATATTTTTTCGGCAGTTAAAAGCACCGAGGGCAAAATAATAACTTACAACAACGAACCGATAATCGCGTATTTTCACAGTAATTCCGGCGGCAAACTGAAAAGCGGGCTGGAATATTTCGGCAAAAATTCCGATTATCCTTACCTTGCGGCGAAAGACGATCCTTATTCAATAGATTCGCCGGGATATAACTGGACTTACGACCTGTCGATGGACCAATATAAAACTCTGTTTAAGACCGATTCTAATCTTTCATACGACGCTATTTCTTTCAACGATTCGGGTTATGCGGACAAAATAAAAATTGACAACGCCGAATACAACTCTAAATTATTCAGAAAAACCGTCGGTTATGCAAAATTAAAAAGCGAAACTTTTAAAATTGAGATTCTTGACGATAAAATCATATTTAACGGCTACGGCTACGGTCACGGAGTCGGTATGAGCCAATGGGGGGCAAACTCAATGGCTAAGCAGAATTTTGACTATAAAGATATAATTGAGTTTTACTATCCAAATACGGAGCTGGGATACTATTAAAGTTTTTTCGCCTTAAAACAAATATCTCTTAAGTATCTCTATAAAAACATAATTTTTCGCTCTTTGTATTATTCGTTCTCTGCTTCCGGTAAAATTTTCTCTTTTTACTATCGTTTCATTCTCAAATATAAATCCAAAATAGACCAGACCGACGGGCTTGTCGTCCGATTCGGACTCAGACGCGGCTACTCCCGTTATCGACGCCGCAATATTTGTATTAAATATGGATTTTAATCCTTTGACCATCTCTTCGGCGGTTTGAGGCGATACCGAGCCAAATTTTGTTAAAGTTTCGGATTTAACTCCTAATAATTTTGTTTTTATCTCGTTTGTATAAGCTACTACGGAGCCTTTGAAGAATTCGGATACTCCCGGATTTGATACCATATCCCCGGATAGCGATCCGCCCGTCATTGATTCCGCAAAAGAAATTGTCAAATTTTTATTTTTCAACAACGAATACGCTATGCTTGACAACGGCTTATCTTCAGTCCAAAATATACCGTTTTTGTTAAATATATCTATAACTTTTCTGACGACGGGCAGAGAAATTAAATCTACTTTTTCCTGATTTTCAAACATTCTGGTAATATGTATCTCAACCCACCCCTCTTTATTGAAATAATATCCGATATCAAATCCGTCAAATTTTATATCTTTAAATATGTCGGCTATATCGCTCTCCCCGATATTGTATAGTCTGAATATTTTTTCAAAAAAACTTCCCTTTATCATATTCATTTGGGACAGCTTATTTACAACGAAAGAATTTACCATCGGGATATTTTCTCTTGGCGGCCCCGGTAATAAGAAATATAAAGTCTTCTCCTTTTTATAAAATATTCCGGGAGCCGTCCCGTTTAGATTATCAATGCTTTCCGCTCCGGCAAAAGTCGTCGCTTGCTTTTTGTTTGACTCGGCTATTTTCCTGTTGATTCTATTAAAATATAATTTGATTTTACTCCATAGCGCTTCGTCAAATATCAATTTGACCCCTAAATATTCGGCGCACGCCTCTCTGGTAATATCGTCGTCGGTAGGTCCAAGCCCGCCGGATAAAAAGACTATATCGGTACCTTCGCAATACTTCAAAGCGCCGACTATTGAAGAGACGTCGTCGCGAACCGCTACGCTTTTTTGTAAAACGACGCCGATCTCTTTTAATTTTTTAGCAAGAAAATTCGTCGTGGTGTCGTAAATATTTCCAAGCAAAATCTCAGTTCCGATAGCAATAAATCCGGCGCTTATCATATTATCCTCTTACTCTCTTTCAACGCTCAATATAATAATAATTTTAATATTTTTCAATATTTTTAGTAAATTGTTCCTAAAATCTTTTTTTTCAGAGTCGTAGGTCGGAATTTTGAAAATATGAGCGGGCGCGGCAGTATAAAGTTTAACGCACTCTTTTAAACTTCTTTGAAAAATAAGTTTTTTTACGCCAAGTTTTTCTACCGCCTTTGTCGGATCGATCGCATAATAAGTCCCTTTAAATTTAGCAAAAACCATAGCGTGTCCTTATAAGGATTAGGCGGTTTGATTTCATCATCGCCGTAAAACGCCTCTTCATGATAAATTTTGATATTTTTATTTTTCGACTTTTTTTTCAGACTAATCAATTCCATATCTTTTGTCAGGCGGTAAATAATCTCTTTTCTGAGAAAAAGCGAATATATTTTAATATACGTCTTGTCGTTTCGATTATACAACTTCAACGCGACGCCTTTTAATCTATACGGAGAGTTATATATTTTAAAAGTCGCTATCTCGCCGATTTTGATGGACGCTAAAATATCCGAATAATCGCCGGTCATAAATTTTTACTTCTCTTTATACGGATATAGATGTAAGAACTTTAGATTTCTCATATTTTTTAGTTCTTCCGGAACGCTTACAAGCCGGTTGTTAACCAAATCTAACGTTCGAAGATTATATAGTTTCTTAATTTCAGAAGGAATTGTTTTAATAAAATTATTTCTCATCTCAAGAGTTTCGAGTTCCGTTAAATCTGTCAATTCTAAAGGAAATTCTTCCAAATTATTATCTGAAAAACCAAGATATTTCAATTTAGGAAGTTTAAATATGAATTCCGGAACCTCGGTTAATCCGTTATCGTTTAACATAATACTTTCCAGTCTTATCAACTTTTCCATACCTTTTGGGAATTTCCTGATATTATTCCCCCTCAAATCGAGACGTTGCAAATTTGTTAAATTTATAAAATTATCCGGCAACTTTTTAAGCGCATTCTCCCGCAAATCCAAATCGGTAAGCCCCGATAAATCTCCTATTTCTTCGGGAAGCGACTTGATTTTGTTATACGACAATTGTAGATATCTCAATTCTTTTAAATTTCCGATCTCTTTCGGAACGGTTTTCAGTTCGTTTTTGTAGAGCCATAAATCTTTGAGATTGACCAGCTTTCCGATACCGCTCGGCAAAGTTTCAAGTTTATTGCATGTCGCGGTTAATGCTTCTAAATTAGTCAAATTTCCGATCTCGTCGGGTAAGTACTTTAGATTATTCTGCGTTACGTTGAGCTTCCTAAGCGATAATATTTCGCAAACCTCGACCGGAATTTCAAGAAGTTTTATTGCCGAGAAACTCTCGCCGGTTAATCTCAACTCTTTGATTCCGTCTTCGGCGTTTTTCTTAAATCTCGCTCTCAACTTTTCTCTCTGTAACTCTATAATATATTCGTTTATTTCTAAAGATTTTGGGACTTCTTTCGGTTCGATATTTTTTATAAGAACGTCCCGGTTTTCCGGCGTAGAATTTTTAAGCAACTCGATCGCTTGATCGTTTAGATTACTGCATAAATAATATCGTATAAGCGCCTTCGAAATATTTTCTACAACTTTGATATTGGAATCGTCTAGACGTTTTTCTATATGCGGAATTATCCCGGCAATCGGCGCCCATAATTTCTCATTTAGCGAGGGATCTTTTCTGTTTTTATTTAAAAAAATATTTATCAGGCGATAGACAATATCCGAAGCGTAAATTCTATTCTCTTCATTTTGATTATCTAACTCTTTCATAACGACCGGGATAGTTTTTATAACGTCCGCTTTTTTCTCGGATTTATAAACTATCGTCCTCGCCGCGACAATTCTCACCTCTTCATATTCGTCCGACAGCATCTTTTTTAAAACCGGATAAACCGAATCGATTTTACAGTTAAGCCGAGTTAGAGTCCCAGCCGCTTCCTGTCTTATATCTTTATCGCTATTCTGCAGAAGTTCGGCAACCTTATCCCATCTTCCGTTCTTTGCAAAGAAGTAAGTCAAAATATCCGCCGCCGCCCATTTCGCTTCTTCATATTCAGATTTTAACGTCTTTTCTAAAATCGGAAGATAATCGGTAATATCCGGCATTTTAAAGGGCGACATAACGGCGTCTCTGATTAGAAAAAGAGACTCTAATTGAGTTTTATCGTTTTTATGGGAAATAATATCAAAAATCGCCGGCAAAGTTAATGAAATATCCTGATTATCGCCCTGAGCGGCGCGAATTGTCCGGAGAGCCGATATACGAACTTTTTCGTCGCCGTCGAAAAGCAACGCGGCAAGAAACGGCATAGCGTACTCTATATTTCGCTCGTCTCTATCCTGAACCATATTTGGAACGGTAACGTCCGCTAAAAAATCCAACTCCCTAATTTTTTCTTCGTTAGTAGCGTCGATAAGTTTTTCTTTTATCTCTTCAAAATTTATAATTTCCAAAGTACTATCGCCTTTTTTTACTACTCCCGAATATCGAGCCGAGAACGCCCCGAACGATCGTTTTCCCTATAGGCGAGTTTGCTATCTTCAGCGCTTTATCAAGATAATTCGCCTCTTTCTTCGGGGCGCTCTTTGTCTTTTCAACCGACTTTTTTTCTTTCTCCTTATTCTCCTCATTCTCCGCGTCGGCGACGCTTTTTTTATTAAGTATCTCATAAGCCGACTCTCTATCGACAGTTTTTTCGTAAGCTCCGTAAACGACGGACTTCTTGATAATCTCGTTTCGTTCGTCGACGCTAATCGATCCTATCCGGCTTCTTGGCGGCAGTATAAACGCTCTCTCGACTATCGACGGCGCGCCTTTCTCCTCCAAAAACGATACTAACGCCTCGCCCACCCCAAGTTCGGTAATCGCCGTTTCAACGTTTATCTTCGGATTCGTCCGAAAAGTCTCGGCGGCCGCTTTTACCGCTTTTTGGTCTTTGGGAGTATACGCCCGTAAGGCGTGTTGAACTCTGTTGCCCAACTGTCCGAGAATATTTTCAGGAATATCCATAGGATTTTGCGTTATAAAATAAACTCCCACCCCTTTTGATCGAATCAATCTGACGACCTGCTCGATTTTCTCCAACAAAACTTTCGGCGAGTCGCTAAACAACAGATGCGCTTCGTCGAAGAAAAATACCAACTTTGGCTTATCCATATCTCCAACTTCAGGCAGATTCTCAAAAAGTTCGGACAGTATCCACAATAAAAACGACGAATATGTACGCGGAGAAGTCATGAGTTTGTCGGCCGCCAAAATATTAATAACCCCTTTTCCGTCGGAATCGGTCTGCATCAAATCGTCGATATTCAGCGCGGGCTCTCCGTAAAATATATCGCCCCCTTGCTCCTCGAGCGTTATCAATCCTCTTTGGATAGTCCCGACGCTCGCCGGCGAGATATTCCCGTAAGTATTGATAAATTCTTTGGCGTTATTTCCGACGTAAAGGAGCATAGCTTTAAGGTCTTTAAGATCCAACAGCAACATATTTTTATCGTCGGCGATCTTAAACGCCAAAGTTAATACGCCCGTCTGGGTATCGTTTAGGTTTAACAGCCGGCTGATAATTAACGGTCCCATCTCGGTAATCGTAGTCCTAACCGGATGCCCCTGCTTGCCGAAAACGTCCCAAAACTGTACCGGAAATCCGCAAAATGAAAAACCGTCCAAGCCGAGTTTCTGAATCCTCTCTCGCATTTTAGGAGAATCGACGCCGGCTTTGCTAATACCAGCCAGATCCCCTTTCACGTCCGCCATGAAAACCGGCGTCCCAATAGAACTAAAATGTTCCGCCAATACCTGCAAAGTTACGGTCTTCCCCGTCCCGGTCGCTCCGGTTATTAATCCATGCCTATTAGCCATCTTAGGTAAAAGATAACACTCCTTCGCCCCTTTTGCGATCAAAAGTCCGTTGTTATTTCCCACTATTTTCCCCCGATTTTTTGTTTTTTATTTCTCTGATATATTACGCGTATAAAAGTTTACGACCTTTAGGTATCGAAATTTCTCTCCCCAACTCTTTTGCCGTTTTAACATATCTCTAAGCCGTAACCTGATTTTTTATTTTAAACAATTAAACAAAAAAAGTCAACTATCGGTTGCCGTCAAGTAAATTACGGAGAAATGGGCGCATATGACTTCTTGTGGAAAAGAAATTGACACATATGAGCTAAAAGCGCGGCGGCAATTGTCGCGTAAAAATGAAATCGACGCATATGTGTCATTTTTTTTTAATCAGTAAATTATTTATCATTTTCTAAAAATTTATCCAAATTTTTGTAAAGAGTTTTCTACTTTTAGTTGTTATATATATAAAAGAAATATTTAAAGAAAAGAGGAGGAAATTTTATGAAAAACAAAAAGCATCTATTTCATTTTATAGTATCCGAATCTATGAATAACAACGTCATAGATTTTCTACTAAAAGAGTTCAAAATTAATACGTT